>Ga0326728_10003596_pt1 | contig 47684 bp, 35 predicted proteins | sample MB3enrmetagenome_FD_207602 | JGI IMG/M metagenome (GOLD analysis project Ga0326728, IMG submission 207602) | Lab enriched peat soil microbial communities from McLean, Ithaca, NY, United States - MB31MN | ecosystem: Environmental > Terrestrial > Soil > Wetlands > Peat | place: USA: New York...
TCGGCAAACGGCGCAAAAACACCTCGGGAAAATAGGCGCCACCGCCTGTGCCACTCCCCTCCCACCCCTCAACCCGCCCCCACGCCCTCCTCCAGCACTTCCTGCCACGAGGATTCCGAAGCCGCTGGCGTTCTTTGACGATTCTTTACTCCGGTGGCCTCCCATGCTAGAGTTCGAAAAGGGAATAGGGCTGATCGCTCGACAATTGTGACCCGGAACGCCTCAGAGATGGAGGGACGTCTATGAAGCCAACCGATGAAACACGCTCGCCTTTAAGCAGCCTCGATGAGTGGGAAGACTTTCTCAAGCAGCAGTATCCGGAGACCCCCCGCGACGCAGAGAATGCGGCGTCGGCGAAACCGTCGGTCGGTACTGACCCCAACAAGAAGCCACAGGAGTTCCGCGACTACCGCTCCGAAGCGCGTGCGTCGGTAAAGGAGTTCTATCGCCTCAACCATACCTACCAGACGCGCGAATTCGTACTCGCCAAACAGCGTGAGTTCGCGAGTCGCGGAAGGGCGCGTATGGGAATTTGGGAAGCCATGGAGTACCTCAACACGCTTGTGGATGATAGTGATCCCGACACCGATCTCACGCAGATCGAGCACCTGCTCCAGACCGCCGAGGCCATTCGGCGCGACGGACGGCCGCGCTGGTTCATCCTTACGGGCTTGATTCATGATCTGGGGAAGATTCTGTGCCTGTGGGGCGAGCCGCAATGGGCCGTCGTCGGCGACACGTTTCCCGTCGGCTGCGCTTATTCTCCCAAGATTGTCTTCCACGAATTCTTCGCCTCGAACCCGGATTCCACCGTGCCAGAATTCCAAACCAAACTGGGCATTTACGAGGAGCACTGCGGCTTCGACAAGGTGGACATGTCGTGGGGCCACGATGAGTACATGTATCGCGTCGCAAGTGACTACCTGCCGGAGGAAGCGCGCTACATGATTCGCTATCACTCGTTCTACCCCGCGCACAAAGAGGGCGAGTACGAATACCTGATGAACGAGCGCGACAAGACCATGTTCCAGTGGGTGCGCCAATTCCAGCCGTACGATTTGTATTCGAAGAGTGCGGAGCGACCTGATCTCCAGGAACTTCGGCCCTATTACGAGCAACTGATCGCTGAGTACTTCCCGCCGCAGATTTCGTGGTAGGAGTCCGCGAAACCTGAAACCCGAAAGCAGCATGAGGATCCGACCGCCGAGGTGGGACATGACCCGCCAAGGGGCGATACGGCGCGTGCTGGCTTTCTGGATTCGGACATCTTGTCAGTTCTTGGGGGCTATCCCCGCCTCCTCCGGCGCGCTCTTGACTGCCAATCCTAACGATGCACCTTCCTGACTGGCCTGCCCGAAATGCCGGTATAATGCTGTTCGCCTTTTGGAGATGTGTTTAGCTCTCAGACCAGTTTTTTGACCTTGCGGGAAATGCGGTGCATTTTTGTTCACTCATCGAACCAGGAGTTCTCAGATGAAAGTTTGGAATAGCAAACAAGCTCTCAGGACCGGTCAGCGGGTTTTGAATATCAGCCTTGTGGCCATAGCGCTGTCCTTATCCGTTATGGGCGTGTTAAGCGGCGTGCCGGTGAACGCGCAGACGGCGGCGCAGGCGGCGGAAATCGTCAAGTCGCTCAGCCCCAATTCCCAGGGAGTAATCGCGCGGCTGACGGCGCTCAACCATCTTTCGGCGGAAGAATGGCGTTTTCACGCGGGCGACCTGGCGCATGGAGAATCACCAGATCTGGACGACTCATCGTGGCCCGTGGTGAAGCCGCGCATGGAAGCCCCGCAAGACGCCGTGTGGTTTCGGCGGTGGATCGAAGTACCCCAAAGTCTGCACGGCTATGACCTGGCGGGGGCTCGGATATGGTTCAGCTTTTCCGTCGACGCCAATGGCCCCATGCCCGAGATTTTCTATTTCAACGGGCGGCGTGTGGCATTGGGTGACGATCTGGAACCGATTGTGCTCTTCGACAAGGCAAAGCCAGGCGACAAGGTGCTGGTGGCCGTTAAGCTTTTACACACGGTGGACAAGAAAACATTCGTTGGGACGGATCTGAAGGTCGATTTCGCTGAGAATCGGCCGAATCCCGAGGATCTGAGGTTGGAGATACTGTCGGCCGCGCTGATGATTCCGGGTTTCTCGAAGGATGCGGCGGCGGACGCAGCGACTCTGGAAAAGGCCATTGGCGCAGTTGATCTGGCGGCACTGGACGCGGAGGATCAGGCGAAGTTTGATGCGTCACTCGAGCAGGCTCAGGCGACGATCGGGGGACTGAAGCCCTTGCTTCAGCAAACCACGCTGCACTTGACCGGCAACTCGCACATCGACGCGGCGTGGCTATGGCCATGGACAGAGACGGTGGACACCGTCAAGAAAACCTTCAGCACCGCGTTGCAATTGATGAATGAATACCCGGATTACACCTTCACCCAATCGGCGGCACAGTACAACTCCTGGATGGCGGAGAAGTACCCGCAAGTGAACGAGGAGATTAAACGACGCATCCAGGAAGGACGCTGGGAAATTGTGGGCGGGATGTGGGTGGAACCGGATCTGAATATGCCCGACGGCGAGTCGCAGGTCCGCTCGCTACTGGTGGGCAAGCGCTGGTTCCAAAAAGCCTACGGGGTGGATGTCCGCATCGGTTGGAACCCGGATTCATTTGGATACAACTGGCAACTTCCGCAGATCTACAAACGATCGGGCATGGACTACTTTGTAACTCAGAAGATGGCGTGGAACGACACCAATCAGCTTCCGTTCAAGCTGTTCTGGTGGGAGTCGCCGGACGGCAGTAAGGTGCTGACTTATTTCCCCCATGATTATGCCAATGACAATCTCAACATTGTGCGGCTCACGGGCGATCTGGCCGCGGCGCATAAACTTGCTCCCGGCATGACGGAGATGATGGACCTTTATGGCATCGGCGATCACGGCGGCGGGCCGACGCGGGCGATTCTGGACGAGGGCGTGCACTGGATGCAACCGGACAAAGTTGTTCCGAAGATGCAGTTCGGGACTGCGCAGAGCTACTTCACCGGAATCGAGAGCAAGCTGGCGGCGGATTCGCCTGTGTGGGACTACCCTTCGATTGCCAAAGGCTACACAGCCCCTGCGGCTCCACCCGAGGGCGAAGTGGCGATTCCAACGTGGAAGAGCGAAATGTACTTCGAGTATCACCGCGGGGTAATGACGACGCAGGCCAACCACAAACGCAATATGCGGGAAAGCGAAGAATGGACTCTGGATGCCGAGAGATACGCATCGCTGGCGTGGCTGGATGGCAAGCCGTATCCAGCCGATGAGCTGACGGAGGCGTGGAAGAAAATCACCTTCAATAATTTCCATGACCTGGCGGCGGGTTCAGGAATCGGAATCATTTATAAGGAAGCACAGCGGGACTTCGATCAGGTGCGCTGGGCGACGAATGAGATTTCGCAGAAAGCACTAAAAACGCTGGCAAGTGGGGTCAACACCCAGTTTGCCGGTGGCGTGCCGGTGATGGTCTTCAACCCTCTGGCCTGGGAGCGCTCGGGAACGGTGACGGTGGACGTGCAGATGCCGGCGCCGGTTACAGGCGGCGTGAGCGTGCTGGACACCGCAAATCGAGTGGTGCCCTCCAAGATCATGGAGAGCGACGCGAAGACCAACAGCTACCGGCTGCTGATTGCGGTCAGGGACGCGCCGTCACTGGGGTATAAGGTGCTGCATGTCGTCCCCGGCACGAAGCCGTTCGCCAGCGACCTGAAGGCGGAGGGGCTGACCATCGAGAATTCTGCCCTGAAGGTCACGGTGGACCGGCAAACCGGGTGCATCACCAGCCTCTATGACAAGAAGACTAAATTCGAGACGCTGGCGCCCGGCGCATGCGGCAATCAGTTACAGACTTTCAAGGATTTGCCGAAAGAGTACGACGCGTGGAACATCGATCCCGGCACGCTCGATCACTTCACTCCGATTACCGAAGCCGATTCGGTTGAACCAATCGAGAAAGGGCCGCTGCGTGCCGTGATCCGTGTGACACGCACATGGCAGAGCTCAAAATTTGTCCAGGACATTACCCTCGATGCCGGCGCGGACCAGGTGGACGTGGCGAATGACATCGACTGGCATGAGACGCACGCGCTACTGAAGGCCGCATTTCCGCTCGCCGCGACCAGCGACAAGGCAACCTACGAAATTCCCTATGGCAGCATACAGCGGCCCACCACGCGCAACAATAGTTGGGAGAAAGCGCAGTTTGAAGTGCCGGCGCTGCGCTGGGCCGACCTGGGCGATGGACAAAATGGCTTCAGCCTACTGAATGAATCGAAGTACGGGTACGACGGCAAGGACAATGTCCTGCGCATCTCGTTGCTGCGCTCGCCAACATGGCCTGACCCGGATGCTGACCGCGGGCGCCATCTTTTCAGCTACGCTCTTTATCCCCACGGCGATGATTGGAAACAGGCGTGGACCGTGCGGCACGGCTACGAATACAACTACAAACTCCAGGCGATGCAGGTGGAAGCACACACGGGCAGCTTGCCTCCGGAACATGCCTATATATCCGTGAAACCACAGAACGTGGTGCTGACCGCTCTGAAGAAAGCTGAGGACAGTAACAGCCTGATCTTTCGGGTGTATGAATGGGCGGGGAAATCGGGCGACGTCGAAATCCACGTGCCGAAAGGTGCGACAGGGGCCACCCTTACGAACCTCATGGAGAAGCCGGAGGGGCCGGTGCTAAGGATTGAAAACGACACGGTCTTAGCGCCAATTCATCCGTATGAAATCCTGACGGTGCAGGTGAACTATTTCGCGAAGCATTAGTGGGAGGGAGCGGTTTATGCGGGATCAGCAAGCGATCCGCCTCACTCTGTTCTATCTTCTCTGGCTTCTGTCGGTGGAGTGCCTCGCGGGCTCAGAGCCGAAGAACTTGGCGCTGTCGGCACAGGTCTCGGCTTCACCCGGCGCTGTGGGTCACGGCGAATTCGACGAAAATCCCCCAGATGCGAGCCGCTTCGCGAATGACGGATACCTTAACACCTCCTTCGCCTTCCCCAGTGACCACTCTCCCGACGCGTGGATCAGCCTGACGTGGCCACGACCGATAACGTTTCGCGAAGTTCTGATCCGTCAAGTGGTTTACGACAATTTGGATCAAGTGTCGCTTCAGGTAAGAAGCGGCGGCCAGTGGCGAACAGTAAAAACCGTCGCGCGCGGCGCCAACCCGCTGCCGAAGTTGATTCTGATGAGCATTGATGCGCAGACGACGGACGCAATCCGGTTGACCGATTTCAAGGGCACGCCCAACTTTAACGAGGTCGAGGTCTATGAGGGCCCCACTCCTCCGGTTATGAACCTTGCCGGAGACGTGGCCAGCCATATCATAGGCATCCTGACTGACGCGTTCGGAGCTGCCCCACTGATTCGGACGCCCATCGTTCTTTCCGGAACCGCAGGCGAGAGACCCTGGAAATGCACGACGGCTACCGACGAGCACGGAATGTTTAGCGTCCAGGCGCCGGTGGGACCCCAGGGCAAGATCAAGGCGACGGCACGAGTGGGATCGGCAAGCGTTGAGCAGGAACTCGATGCGGGTGATCTGCCGCTCAGTCTAACGCCCCCCAACGCTCTGGACGCGGCGGTCAGCCTGAGTGGAATATGGAAGTTTGCTCCGGATCCTCCCCAGGATTTTTCCCAGGCCGACTTCGATGACTCCGCGTGGTCGCCCATCGATGTGCCCTCGCATTGGAGGCTCAAGGGCTTCCGGTCCTGGGATGGCGTCGGAGGTTATCGACGCCACGTGCAGATTTCGGAAGCCTGGAAAGGCCGGCGGATCAAAATTCATTTTGACGGCGTTTATAGCGGTGCCGAGGTTTGGTTTAACGGCCGGCGTGTTGGCTGGCACGAGGGAGGATTTACTCCGTTTGAAGTGGATGTTACCAATGACCTGAATACTCAGGACAATGTGCTGGCGCTTCGTGTCACCGAGCGGACTCGGTCGAGCTCCCTCGATTCGATGAGCTCCTACGCCGACTTCGAACTCGCCGGCATTATGCGAGATGTAACCATCTTCGCTGTCCCGGCAGCCCATGCCGAGCGGATGCATGTGGCCACTCGCTTCGATTCAGATTATCGCAAGGCCACGCTCCGTATTGACCTAACGCTTGTGAACGAGAGTAGTCGACGCGTGTCACGTGGCGAGATTAGCTGGGAGTTGCGATCGCCGGAGGGTGCGGCGGCAGGAGCAGCACTCCCTCCCCTGCGCTTCTCATTGCCGTCCTGGGGACGTTGGGAAACCAAGGTCGAGATCCCCGTGGAGAGGCCACAACACTGGGAGGCGGAACATCCCCGCCTCTATTGTTTGATTTCACACCTCGCCGGATCCGGGCAGGAAACCGAACAGGTCACGCGCCGGGTCGGCTTTCGCCAAGTGGACGTGCGCGGCAGGCAGTTGCTGATCAACGGCGTACCGGTGAAACTGCGCGGGACCTGTCACCACGATTCGGACCCGGTCCGCGGCCGCGCCGTCACGCCGGAGCTCACCCGCCTGGACCTCCGATTGATGAAAGAAGCGAATCTCGACGCCCTGCGCACTTCGCACTATCCCGCCATAGAAGCCCTTTACGACGATGCGGATGAAATGGGTATCTACGTCGAGGCGGAGGCGCCGTTTTGCTGGGTTGACCAGGCTGATGATCTCCGCCTCGCGCCGCTGGTGGTCCAGAACACCGCGGAATTGCTGGAGCGCGACCGGAGCCATCCCTCGGTCATCATTTGGTCGCTCGTCAACGAGAGCTCGTGGGGACCGGATTTCGATCGATCTTACGAGTATGTTAAGGGCGCGGACCCGACCCGTCCGGTTAGCGCCGCCGAGAGCAAAAATCTGGACCTCGCCACCAAACATAACCCGGTCACCCTCGCCCGGATGCAGCAGTACAGTTGGGTCAAGACTCCGCTGATCTGGGATGAGAGCCTGTGTATCTTCCAGGGAATTTGGGGAGACGGGCCGGAACTGTGGATGGACCCCGGCGACCGGGACTACTGGATTGCCCCCCTGATTCCGGTATGGAACGAAATTCTGCGCAGCCAGTTCGTGCAAGGCAGCATGATTTGGGCTTGGGCTGACGACATTTTCCAGGTGCCAGGCCGCGGCTCAGAATACGGGCGCAACGTCACCATGGCGCACAGCTCGGATACTCTTTATAGGGTGCCAGGAAAGGGAGTGGCGGGCGATGCGCCGTGGGGCGTCGTCGACGGATGGCGCCGCAAGAAGCCGGAGTTCTGGAATACGAAAAAACTATACTCGCCGGTCAAGGTTCTCACCCTGCAAGTGTCGGTTCCGGAGCCCGGATCGCCATTGCACCTGAAGGTGCAGAACCGCTACGAGTTCACCAACCTCTCGGAGCTGACTCTGGCATGGCAGATCGACCAGGATTCCGGCGAACTTCACGCCGATGTCGGCCCTGGCCAGACGGGCGATGTTGCGATCCCCGTGCGGCACACAGTTTCCTCCGGCAAGCATCTCCGGGTTCGTTTTCTGAATGCGTCAGGCGGGTTGGTGGACGAAGAACAAATCCTGATCGGCGAAGAGATCAAGGGGGCACCGCCTGGGTTGGGTACGACGCCACTGGAAATCCAAGAGGAGAGGATTCTATCAGGAGCTTCCTTTTGCGTTGTCGGCCACGGGTTCGAGATAGCTTTTGATAAAGGTGGCGCAGGGATCAAGCGCATTATCGTCGATGGCCAACAAGTCTTGTATGAAACACCCAGTTTGCACGTTCTGCCTGCCGATCCCAGCCTGACCGATGTGCCATCGCCGTGGAGTTGGAAATCCAATGGGCCGGTTGCAGTCACCCGGGACGGCAACGACGTGGTAATCACGGCAGCCGGCAAGTACCGCGATACGGACGGCAAGTTCGTCTATCGGGTCACCCCGGCGGGTGAGCTGGTGGTGAACTATGACTTCACTTACCTGGGAGCGAATATTCACGCGCGTGAGATCGGCCTGCGCTTTGGCGTACCTCCCTGGATGGATACGCTCACGTGGGAGCGCCGCGGCGAGTGGACCACTTACCCGCTCGATCACATCGGCCGCAACCGGGGAAGCACCAGGGCACACTCTGGCTTGAGCCCCGCCACGCCACCTGCGAATGCCTACGCAGAAGATGACAGTCCGATGGGAACCAACGACTTTCGCAGCACCAAACGCAACATTGTGCACGCGTCGATCAGAAGTTTGGATGGAAGCGGACTCTACATTGAGTCGACGGGCAAACAGCACTTGCGAGCCTCCGTGGAGTCGGACCGGATTGCCCTATTTGTGAACGACTGGTTTGGTGGCACTGCCTCGCACGCTGACGAATGGACCCAGAACTACGGTACAGGCCGCGAAGTGAAATCCCACGAGCGGCTGCAGGGTGTGCTGCGGCTGCACTTATTGGACGGCAGGCAATTGCCTCAATAACTGACACTGAGGTGGACCGCCAGGGGGTATGCTGCCCCATTACTTCCCGGAAGTTTGCTTCGATGCCCCCGACGCCGTTTGTGGACCAGCAGCCTGATCGTTGCTGGCAGGGGAGTTTCTCAACAAGGACCAACGCGCAACTCGGCCGCCGCGAGCAACTTTCAGTGCCGGATTTCAATTTCTGTGAGTTGACGATTTTTGTATGTAGCGAACATTATCCTGCGCCCTGGGATGGAATCCTGGGGGAAAGCGCTGAATTTGCCTCCTGCCACTCTGGCTCTCGATTGTGGCCGACGGACTGAAATCGGTAGTGCCGGTTTGCGCCTTAAAATCGTTTGAGAAAATGGCCCCTCGGTGCTCGCCTTGTGTCTATCGGCGAAGTGGACGGTGCGGCTTTTCTGCTGCACGGCGAGACTGGCCGCCACCCGCGGGGACCATAGGAACAAAGGGCTACGCCAAATGTATCAAATCGAGGCTGCGACTCCTGTGGTTCTTTTTGAACAGACAGCTCAGGGCTCGACCTGTTCCCTCCTTCAAAGACTCGGGACTTCCTAATGATTGGAAACCCCGAGGTCGTCGTAGTCGCTGGAAGGAGGAATTCGCTGGCGCCCCATGCAACATGAACGCTTCAGCCTCCTCGGCTTCATCGGTCGAGTCGTGCTCCCCTTTGGTCTGGTCTACAGGACGTGGAAGCCGTCGGGCCGGTCTTTCTATCACGGGCCATCGTGCGCCGGAAGCTGACCGGCCAGGTCGAGGTGGACACCTAGCGGGGCTAGTCGTTTCAGGAAACAAGAAGGGCAGACTCACCGAAAAAGTCTGCGCCTGTGCCCAAAACTCCCGTACAATCCAAGAGAGAATTTAATGGCTACGCCTTGGGGAACGGCTCGCCACCCTGGGGTGAATACAGCGCCAGGGCGTCGTCAAGCTGCTTCGCCTCGGCGGGAGGAGTCGCAAGTCCGTCGATCAGTATTTCCTTAGGCTCATAGACGTGCCGGTAGAGCTGGAAGTTGGCGCCGTAGTCGGTTTTGAGCCTTGCGCCAGCGAGGGAAACCCCGGCGAAAAGCCCTCGTGACCGCGAGTAACTGAGAATCTCGGCGTGCAGTTGAAGGTCCGTCGCACCCTCCGCGGTACGCCCCACCGGGCCAGCCGCCGCGGAGGCGTCCACGCCCAGCTTGACGCCGCTCTGCACCAACTTCCGCACGCCGTCCGTATTCATCACAATGAAGACGATGTCGCTGGACTTGCCGCCGATTTGGAATCCGAAATTCGCTCCATACATAGTGAACATCGACGGTGCTCCCCAGGGACCGTTACCGCCCTTCCGACATACCAGCGCGCCACGCCCATAGCTGCCGCCAAAACCAAACGCAAACCGAAGCTCGGAAGGGATGACGCCCACACAGACGGCTTTTTTGAGCAGATTCTGGGGGATGCCCTGTTCGGGTGTGTGCATGATCTCATTCACGGCAAAGGCTGCGGATTCCAGCCGCTTGCTCTCTTTGCTTTGCCCGGTCGCCAGCGCTGTCGCGGCGAAGGTCAACCAAAGAACGATACTCATTAGCTTTCGCATACTTGTTCCTCTCCTCTTCGGTCACTTGCATCCCTAGGTTGGATGCGGATTATTCACAGCGGCGCATCTTCGCGAATGGGCTCCAGGTTCATCACCGCGCCCTCAGGGCCCGAGGCGAGGCGCACGGTAACCACATCGCGCGGGCCCAAATGCACGCGCAATTCCTGCATACGTTCCAGCACAAACATCCGTAGCGCGTCTTCGAACACCGGCGGGTGCCACGTGTAGAGGCCCACCAGGGTGGGGGAAACACCGAGCCAGTGCCCGGCGGCTGCGCGCAGTTCCGCGAGTGCGGGCACACGCTCGCCATCGTGAATCTGCCAGAGCGGCCGTTCGGGACGCTCCAGGTTAAAGCTGTGAGCGTCGGGCACGTAGGCAAGAACTTCTCGATCCGCCTCCGGGGTGGTGATGGAAAAGTAGAGCCGTTCCCGCGTCTTCGGCAGTGCTGCGAGCCATTCCGCGTTGACGCGGATCGAGACGCGCGGCAAGCTGAGTCGCTCGGCCGAGGGCAGTGCGGCCAGTCCGGCCGCGAGACCATCCTGGTCATCAATCAGTTGTGAAAGCGGCAACCCGCCGAGTGATTCCGAACCGGCCTTGGGGACATCCTGGGCAGTGACGCGGGCTGGACTTCCCGTGTCGAGCGCCAGCTTAGGATCGTGCTCGACAACATCATGACCTGAGCGCGGGGAGACAGGCGCCGGATTTGGCTTGGGCGCTTCCACCACAGCAGGCGTCGCAGCCGGAGCGATCGTAGGCGCGGCGCGTTCCGGCGGAATGGGAGTCGGCAGTGGCGTCTCGATGAGCTCAGGCGGGAGGGGCTCTGCGGCAACTGAGTCAGAAATGATTGATTCGGACTTGCCCGGCGCGAATTGAGACTCGGTCAGCTCCGACAAGGGAGGCTTGTACGTGGCCGGCTCTGCCGCCGGGGGAAGAAGTGTTGAGATCTCACGGGAATTCTTCATCGTAGAAATTTCGGGTAGCGTCCGCAGTTCGGGCGGCGCCACCAGCAGGGTGACGATCTCCGCGCGCGAAGCGTGAGTAACGATCGGGAAACGCCCCAGAATAAGTGACAGAGAAACCAGAACGGTCAAAATGAGGGTGGAGAGAAGGAGCGCCCGAGGATCAGGTCCACCTGTCTCGAGCAGGGCAAAGCGGGGAACACCACTGCCCTCGGGCTCCGGTTTACCGACGGGTCGAAGGATTATTGCGTCCGCCCAGCCCTCAGCTTTGATCGCTGGAAAAGTAGCCGGCATAAGTCTCTACTGTCGTTGCATACCAATTAATGTAAGCCCACATGTCCTCGGAATACCTCTTATTAAAAACCTCGGGGCCCGCGACGTACTTCGCGGCGGCGCGCGCCACGCTCCCCTCTTCCTTAGTAGTAGCGCGCCAATAGCCTCGTTCCCATCCAGGCGTTGAATTCCGGCTCGCTCAGGCGCTGGGGTGACCAGCCTTCCACGCGACAGCGCTCGGGCATGATCTGAAACATCCCCACTTCGCCGGCGGCTCCGCGCGGCGGATTCGTGTTCAGATGTGACTCCATCCAGGCCACGCCGAGGGCCAGTGAGGCGGGCACGCCATTTGCCTTTGCCCAGTGCACCACGCGCTGGTATGCAACTCGATCAAGGCGGTTGCCATTTGGTCCCAAGGATGATTGCGGCGCGAGAGGCTTCGCCGGAGAGGGTTCCTGTGGCACGTTAAATTCGGGCAAGCGCGGCGGGTTAACAGGTTCGAGGGTAGTCTTTCCGGACGGACGAGCGGCAGGCTGGAACGAGACGGGCTTCTCCTCCGCCGAGTTCTCCTCCCGCATCCCGGCGCGCACCCGCTCCACCGTGCCGAGCAGATCGTCGTAGAAGGCGCGCCGCGCATCGGCATCCTTGCGCACGCGCGCGAACTCATCCTGGATGCGCTGGGCCTCAAGATCAGGAGCGTCTGGGGAGTCGGGCTGATCCGCGTTGGCCTTGGGCAGTTGCTCCACCGCAGCCGCCGGTGTGGCGGCTGTGGCGCGAACCGAACGCGCAGGAGGCGCGGCCTGCGGGTTCACTGCCGCCGACTCTATCCGTTTTGCAAAAGATCCCAAGGTGGTTGAAACTCGGGGCGGGGCGGGAGGAGGATGCGATGGCACAATCTCCGTCTCCAGCGGTGACGAAGCGGGCCCGGAATGCCAGGTACCCTTCGTTTGCTGTCGCCGGCCTTGCCCACCAGCCCGTGACGATGCGATTTGGGAATGCGAGGTGTGCTTTGCTTGCTGTCGCCTGTCTTGCCCGCCAACGCGTGACGAAGCGGGCCGGGATTGCGAGGTGTGATTCGTAGGCTTGGAGCGTTTGGAAGGCACGGAAGTATGAACTTCCTTTCGTTGCTGAGGCGGCGGTGGCACGGTGGCGGCCCCCAGGAACGCCCATCCCACGCACGAAGCGACGAGATAGATGGACTTCGTGATGATCTTCATGCGAATCATCCCCTCCCATCCAAGTGGCGCCGGGCTTTAGCCCCGCAGGTGCCGCCCTGATCTGCGGCGCTGCAGGTCAGCTAGACAGGAACTTGCCTTCACCCGCTCAACGGGCAGCAGAGGTTGGCGCTTCCCAATTGTGTCTGTCGATTTTGGCATGTCGCCCGCTAGCGTGTGCTTCCACCGGACTCCGAACGTAGTAGGCATAGCGGTCTTCCAGTTTGCTTGACTCAAGGGGTTTGTCCGACAAGCCGCAGGCTTTCGCGCCAGATTCGGCCCGGCACGTCTCTGACAGCACGGCCAGATGATTCACGTCGTTTTCCAGGTCGGCGGTCGGCGCGTGGGTAGCCTTCAGGAGAATCGCGGCGCGCTGTTTGACGAGAGCCGCTGGATCGAAATCGACGCTCTGCGCACGCCCGATTGGGGCAAGCGTGAACAGCAGAGCCGTGGCACCGGCCAAGGGAAAAAGGGTTCGCGAAACTGGAAAAGGGATATTTCGTTTTGACTGTCTGGTGCGCATGGATTACTCCTGGTGCGATGCTTGGCGACAAGCTTGCACATCGCCTGATTTCTGGATGCACTCTCGCATCCGTTCCATGTAGGCGTCTGACTTGGTGGCCGCCCCCGGCTCCCTGAGCAGGTCTTCAACTTGGGAGCTGGGCGAGAGGTGCTCGACGGTCTCTAGGGATTTCCGGCCTTGCTCCAGCGTATCTTCCGCTTGGGCGCGGACGACGAAGTATTCCAGCTTATTCGCGAGGCGCAGGCGGTTCTGGCGCGCGGAGAGCGCGTCCGCCGTGAAGGTCTTCGCCTCTTTCTCGTAAGCTTGCTGGAGGGCCTGGAGCTTGGCGAGTTCTTGCGCCGCGTCCGCAGTTTCCTGCTGGTTCTGTGACAATTGGGCCGGCCGGTCTTTTTCGTTGCGGTCGGTCTCCGACAGCCGGCGATCGATTTCGCGCATGGCCGCCAGCGTCTCCGGCGACGAGGGCTGGCGGGCAAGGTTGGCCAGCGCCACTTCCAGGTCCTGACGGCTTGAGGCGCCATCGGGTTTGTTCAACTCGTCGAAGGTCTGCCGCCGTTTGGCAATGAACTCCTCGAGCGCCTGCGCCTTGCTCTGAACGTCGTGCGCCTGTTCCGCGTAATCCGCGCTAAGCTCTTCGCTGGTCCGCTCGCGATCGAGTTCGTCGCTTAACTCGATTTGCACTTTGCGCGGGTCGGCGAAGCGCACGAGCCCGGGGTCCCCCACGGCGACCTGGTCATACGAGGACATGCGACTCTCGCGCTGCTGGTGACGTTGGCCGTACTCCGTGACGCGGCGATGCACGCGCATGTCGAAGGCTTCGGAATCGAGTGGCAGTTCACGCGCCCCCTGGGCGTCAGTGACAACGGCGGGCGTATTGGCCACCGGGACGGGCGCTGCCGTTGGGCTAGGCCCGGTGATTTCCACCGGGGCGGGCCCTGCCGTCTCCGGGGGAGGGGTTGCGGCCGGCGCCCCGGTGGGCGCGGCTTCTTGCGCGAGCGCCTGACTTAGCATCGCGCCGCAAAACAGGAAAAGGATCAACGCGCGTTTCATCGCATCTCCTCCACCAGCGCCGCCTGGACCTCCGGATTGTTCAGGAGCGGATCGCGCTCCCAATCCCTCTCGGTGCTGCGAATCATCACCACCAGGTTGCGGGCCATTTCGGCGCGCGCGGACGCGGTGAGCGGCGAGGCTTGGCCCTCTTGATAAGCCTCCCGCATCAGCTTGAGCGTGTCCTTGCCGTGGTCGCCTTTCTGAAAGCGCGCCATCGCTTCCAGGTATTTCGCGAACGTCCGATCCACGCCGGGACGGTCTTTGAATTTGATCTCCTTTAATTGTTGGAGCACTCCATCGGGATCGGTGTTGAGCTGGTCCGCCATCGCCAGCAGGTCCTCCGAAGGCGGGATCACTTCGCCGCGGCCCCATCGGGACGCTTGCAGATTGGCGCCCTCCTCAACCACCTCACCGGTGGGGACGAAGGACACCGGCCGGCCGACCACAAATTCCACGACGGTGCCCGGGGGGATGGTAATTTCCGGGCCGCGCCGCACAACTGTCCACACCGCGGCAATCAACAGACCACCTCCGCCGCCCACCGCGGCGCCAATCGGCCCGGCCACCGCGAAGCCAACCCCGGCGCCCGTAACCACCGACGCCATGTCCACCCCAGCATCTTTCACCAGTCCCCCACGTCCGTGCTCGGTGCCCTCGCGGTCAACCTTGCGGTGATCCAAAGTCGTGGGATACCCATCAATCGGAATCACCTCCCCGTCCGGGGTCGCCACCGAGTAAAGACCCAGCCGTAGCTTCGATCGACCCACCAGGTGTCCGGCGCGTTTGTCCTCGAGCACCGCCACGCTGATCCGGGTGCCTGCCGGCAGCGCCACTTGCCCGTCCGACGCCACGATGTCCTGCACCAGCGTGCCGGAAACGGTTCGCACCGGACCGAACGAGTGCCACTGGTTAAAATCTTTGGTCCCGACGCTGCGTTCAAGGCGCACGGGTAGCTTAGTGCCCGCCTCAACTCGAATTCGCGTTGCGGCTTGGATGGGATAAGCAAGAGAAGTTAAAACCAGAATGATCAGCGTAACCTCAATCAAATTCTTTCGCATGGTGGTGTTTACCCCCTGAAAGTTGAAAGAGATCTGTGACACAGTTCGTAATCTCGCCTCCGTACCTACGATCACTAATTGTCAGTGATTCCCTCCGCCTTGGCCTTGCGCGGCGGCGCCTCCTGCACCAGGGTTGGCGGGGGCAGGCTGCGAGCTGAAGCGCTGCCAACCGCCCTGGTTGCCCTGCGGCGCCGGAGTCAAGGGGCGTGGTTGCGCGTCCTGCGGAGTGGGCGCAGCTTTTTGTACCCCGTCAGCACCTGGCCTATTTATGACTGCGGGTGAGTGTGTGAACTGGTTGCCACCGCCAAACCGGCGCCACCCGGCGGGCGTTCCCGGCTGTCCGGTCACGGGCCTCGCGGCCTGGGCGCTGACTGCGGTGTTCTGTCGTGTACCGGCGATGTCCGAAGGCGTCGCGGGCGCCAGCGAAGCGGCCCGCGTCGGCACGTTTGCACCGGCTCGCTGACGATTTGCCGGGGGATTCATCTGCCCTGAACGTATGGAACTGCGTGAAGCCGGCCCCGCGCGTCTGGTAATGAAGTGCAGGTTATTTGCCGCTGGGGTCGGCAAGACCGCGCGGTTCACGGGCCGGTTCAGCGGTTGCAGACTGGCCTTGGTGGGAGTGACGGGCAGCGTGCCCTGCATCAGCCTCCCCTGCTGCAGCATGTCTATGTTCACGGGCTGGAGGTTGTGCGCAATGCGCCCGCTCGCAAAGTTCTGCGCGGAGACCGTCGTGATCGCGCTGCGCAAGTGCGCACTCGTCATGATTCCCTGCAGGTTCGTCCCATAGTTTCGTCCGGCAGGGTCGTTCAACCTCGGCGCCGGAACAGCGTTAAGGTTAGTGATATCTGTACTGTTGAACCCTCGGCCGGTACCCCACCAGGGGTTAAAGCGGTCGCGCGGTCCCAACGGGCACCAGCCGATCGAGTCGAATCCAAAGCCTAGTCCTGAGCCTCCGGGGTGGCTGCCAAAGCCGAAGAAAGCGACAATGCCCGGCGCCCAAATGGGGCGCGGGCCGTCGAATCCCCTTGCCGGCCACCAGCACCATTTGCCGTCATAGGAGAACCATCGGCCGTAATGATACGGCGCCCAGCCCCAGGGCTCGTAACTCACCCACGTCCATCCGTAGTAGCGATCCGATACCCAGCGGCCGTCGCGGTAAGGCGCCCAGCCCGCGTCAACATAAGGCGTCCAGCACCAGTCGTAGCCCGGTACCTGAACCCAGTCGCCGTAGCGATCGAGATCTTCTGATCCCGTGTAACCGCTACTGGTGTGTTGCCAGGCTTGCGCGTCGGCGATGGTGTGGTCGCGATCGTCATTCCAGCGATCCCAGTCGTCTTTGCCAGCGGCTTGCGCCACTTGATACTCGGGATTGTCCGAACCCTTCACATAAATGACCTGGCCAACGCCGACATTCATGCCGCCTTGCGGAGTGGTAACTTCCGCGCGGCCCCTGTAGACCGTAAGCTGAGTATTCTCCGCCGAGCTCACCTGGATGCGATAAACACCCTCGCCCAGGGAGTAAACAGCCATGTTGGGCGTGTCGATTTCAACGTCCGCCTCCGTGCCTTTGAGAACCGCGAAGTCCACCAACCCCGAGGCTACTTGGATCTGGATGTGCGTGCGGGTCAGTTCCGCCACCTTGGCTTCGGTGCCCTGGTCCAGACGCAGGACGTTGGCGTAGTCGAGCTGAACTTCCGTGCGGGAAACGGGGCCGGTGGCAATGTAGTCGCCGTGGACTAGGGGAGCGTTCGCCGTTGCCGCCACCCAGTCCCGGGAATCGCCGCGCAGGGTGGAAACATCACCCTGGACTACACTGATACGCGCCACTCCGGACGCGGACGCATCTTCAACGCCGCTCGTCGCTTTGGGCGCGGGCTCATTTTGAGCCTTCACCCTCTGCGGCCCCAGCAGCACCAGTGTGAGCATTCCGAGCGTGACAGAAACAATTCGGCCTTTGATGATGCACCTCGCGCGATCCTGCTAATTCGAGGCTGGGACTTTCGGCTGCACCTGAGAAAGCAGGACGACTACCAAACCTGAAGAATTGTTAAAGCTTTTTAACTTCTTGAGGAAATGAGCATTATGTAGGGCGCTCGTCTAGGAGTTCGGAATGGGACGTTAATTGTCCTGGCCAATTTCAGCCATATGGTGGCCGATTTCAGCCAAGATGGTAGCCGATTTTAGCCAAGGGGAAGAGTGGGCAGATCTTTTCTGACCCGGAATTTCCGATCTAAACTTTATCTTTGTGCAAAACCAATCCCCCGCCACCCGCCGGTGTCAAGCTGCGATCTTTGACAGCACTCAACCTGCGTAGAGATAGAGAATGATAGATGCGGCAGGCCCCGTTTGCCCCATTCTTGTCCCGAAGTCCGCTTATGTATTGTCTTGAGAGCAGAAGCCGATCGAAAGTACCTGCTGCGCGGCCCACACTCCCGCGTATCGTTATCGGCGGTTTAGGTCAGGGGGATGAGAGAATTTGCTGGGCCGAAGGGTCGTCCACCGTTTGGATGGGCGGACATTCAGGCGCAGGGACCCCTCCTGACCATGGGCCTTTCTCATGCCCAGCCCCCTGGCCCCTTCCGCTCGGGAATCAAGCATTCCAGCGGGCTTTGCCTTCGCCATCAAGGGAAGAAGCTACGGTCAGCAAAGCACTGCCTGTGGCTGCCCCGCTCACACCGGAGGTTGGCTTAAAATCGATTATTCAATTCTTCTTTGGCGGCGTTGTCGGCTTAGCTGTCGCTGCTGGCTTTACCTCGATCGACATGGCCTTCATTGTATACATAATGGTCACTTTGGACCCCACCTTGAGGTCCCCCGTGACCTTTGCGGTCTTGTCGAGGGCGATCTCCCACTTTTCCGTGCCCTTTTGCACGGTGATGACATCACCCTTAATGTCCAAAACAGGCCCGGTGACCTGATAGGTTTTGGGGCCGGCGGCGAAGACCATCATGGACATCAAGATAAAAAGAGAAAACAGAATCACGCAGCGTTTCATAATTAAGTCTCCTTGTGCGCCGGAGAAGACCGGCGAGGGGTTGTGAATGTACCAGGATTTTTAATTTAATGTTCTGGTCCCCGGCAGTATACTCCTGCCGGCTCGTTCGCCATCACAATTTTGCAGCCCAGTGGAAGACCTCACGCCATACTTGATGTCGCGAATCAGATTCTCCAATGCGCCTCCTTCTCCATTACCGTGTAATACGACTGGCCGCTCGTCTTCGTTCCCATTAAATGTCGTCAGGGTCTGTAACAACGCTATTCGATCGGCGAAGCGCATAAGCCAACCCTGGTCGATTCGAGGAGTTGGCGATCGTTGCATAGCGTATGACGCACCGCGCTGGAGCGCGCTGCTTTTGCTGTAGATAAGGATCAACAAGAACCCGGTAACCGACTGGACCCCAAGGTGCCGTTTCGTTTGCTTATCTGCTCAGCGGACGTATAGTCACATGGATTTGTCCGCTCGCCTCATTGCAAGTGGCTGCCGTTCAGACGGTTCCGCCGGGTTTAAGAGATTCAGCCGGAAAAGTCACCTTCCCATCGATTGGCTCACCGTTTGGGCTGGATTCAGGCGTGGATGGGCGTTTATCATGCGGAATCCGGCCAGAGGCCAGGTGCTCCGTGAACACGACGGCCGCCACGCTCCGCAACATGAGTGTCACCGCTTTCTGAATTGAAACCAGCGAAACGCCGAGCGACCAACAGGTAGTACCGTGACGAGGGCCAAAACGCTTCTGTTGAAAGACGAATGTTTTCGGCTTCACAAGCCAAAGGCTTCCGGAGGGCTGACATTGCCATGAACACCGCCAAGAGCCGCTGGGCTGACTCGGACGGCTTCATCTTGATTACGGCCGCGCCCATTGCAATAATGGAACTCTGGTCCTCATCAATAGTGGCGGAGCGCCCACACCGGCGGATCCCGCCGTGCCGGAGAGCACTCCGAGCACATCTTCCGCCGATAAACCCGACACACCGACGGAGCCGACCGATCCCGATACCGCCGACGATGGCAGCAAGGGAACGAAGCAGAGCTGAAGTTGTCAGTTCTCATTTTTCAGTTGCCCGATGTCGCTGCCAGTGTTAAAATCGTCGCCAAGAATTGGGGCTCTTACTAATTACTGAGAACTGATAAGGAAGTATCCCCGGGTGAAGCCGGGTCCCAACGGACTAGGAGCTGTTTTCCATGCCGCCTGCCGCTCGACTTACAGACATGCACGTTTGTCCCATGCTGACGGCTCTCGTACCGCACGTGGGCGGGCCCATCATCGCGCCCGGCGCGCCTACGGTGCTGATTGGGTTCCTGCCTGCGGCGCGCATGACGGACATGGTGACGTGCGTGGGACCACCCGACATGATCGTGATGGGCTCGCCCACCGTGCTCATCGAATTCCTAATGGCGGCACGCATGGGCGATCCGACGGTCCACGGCGGTGTGATCATCCTGGGCGAGCCCACCGTCATGATCGGCGAAGTGGGCATGGGCTCGCCGACGGCGGTAGTGGTTCCGCCGGCTGCGGGCGGAGGGGGTGGGGGCGGCGGGGCAGGCGGTGACGCAGCCTCAGGGCCTGCCGAGACCGGAGGATCGGGTATTACGGCTGGCGCAAGTCGCACGGACAGTTGGACGCCCACGCCGTTTGTGGTAGCCCCGGACGCCGCGGTCATGCAGTTCGGCGCTCTGGGCATGAGGTCTGGACAGGCGCAGGCACTGGCCCAGGCAGCAGGCGACGGCACTCCGTTCTGCGAGGCCTGCTCCCAGCAGGGGACTACGGCCGTTGTCGTTTCGCCGAATAAAACCTCGTGGGTCGAGATCGAGTTGGTTGACGATCAGGAACAACCTGTTGCCGGCGAAACTTACCACGTTCGCTTGTCAGACGGTTCGCTCTTTATCGGAACTCTTGACGGGCGTGGGCAGGCCCGAATTGAGGGCATTGATCCCGGGTCGTGCCAGATTACGTTTCCCGACAGAGATAAGGACTCGTGGAATCCGAAATAGCTGTGCACGTTGGTGTTGTGGTTATTGTCCACGTCTGGGAAGCGCCAACGCCCCGTCGAGGTGCTAGCCATGGGGCTTTATCACATCGTTGAACAAGGTGAATGCCTTGCCGGTATCGCGCGGCAATATGGTTTCACAGACTACCGGAAAGTATACGACCATCCGCAAAACGCGCAGTTAAAACAGGATCGCCCCAACCCGAATATTCTATTACCGGGCGACCAGATTTTCATACCGGACAAGGATCTCAAGCAGCATTCAGGCAGCACTGAAAAAAGGCACAGCTTCAAACTCGACGCCGAAAAAACTCAGCTTCGTCTGGTCATTGCGGACACCGATGGCAATCCTTACGGTGGAAATCGCTACGAACTGAAGGTCGGGGCCGAGGTTTTCAAGGGCACCACGGGTAGTGACGGTCTGATTGAGCAGACGATCTCGGCGGACGCCGAAGCGGGAGAGTTGACGGTCTGGTGGACTGAAGGGCCGCCGCCCATCACTTGCACTTGGACCTTGGACATCGGACACCTCGATCCAGTCGAGGAAGTTTCCGGCGTCCAGGCACGTCTTAACAACCTGGGTTTTAACTCGGGCGGCGTGGATGGCATTCTGGGACCGAAAACCAATTCCGCAATCCAAGCCTTCCAGGACGCCAACGGCCTGGTGGTGGACGGCATCGCGGGTCCGCAGACGCAGGCGAAGCTGATCCAATTGCACGGTTGCTGACTCGCGGTGCAGTAGAGTGAAATAATAAGGAGGAGAAATGTTCCTATCTCGCAAACCCCTGATCGCCAAGGTCGCGCGAACCAGTCCGGGCCAGCAACATCACAACACGCTCGTATTGAGACCTGATTTCCCGTATTCGGTCTAAGCCCTTACTGCATCTCGAAACCAGCAAAGGAGCGCAGATCATGCCGGACCAGGTTCAGCGTGTCGAACCCATCTGGATGTTCGGGAAGCGTTACGACTTCAACGTCTATGGTGTCTTTGACAACCATGGCATTCACGTCGACCTCGACCCGGTCCAATACAAACGCGACGGCGGAGGCGCCCCCTGGCAACGGCAGAAAAACCAGATTGTACTGCACTTCACCGCCGGCAATGGGCCGGCGAGCGGTACCATCGACTGGTGGAATATGCTGGCCCAGCGCGCAAATTATTACTGCCCTCAGTGGGACACCGGCGCGCATCACCACTTCCGCAGTCCCAATGCGGGCCTCTGCCCAGCGGGTCATGGAAGACTCAAACCCTGTTGGGCCAGCGCTCACTACGTTGTCGAGCTTGGCCTGGACCGCCTGAATCCGGGTGGACAGACGTATTCCGATGTGATCGAGGTTGTCCCGTCCGACTACGTAACTTTTCATGGGGAGGCGGTTAACCAGTATTCGATCGGCATTGAGCACGCTAATGTTGGGACGGAATGGTCGGCCGCACGCCATGGTCTGGATGCCATGACGGGAGCGGGCGCGAACCAGCGTCCCACAGACCGCAATCGATACCTTCATCTCCCCAATCCCAACGCGCTAGGCGGCCCCAACAGTAATCTGGGGAACATTCCGGAGGATTTTCAGGCTTACCAGGACGAACAATACGCAGCGATGATTCTCTTGCTACGCCACCTTTGCATCCATCATCGGATTCCCCGGCGGTTTCTGGGCGATACGACCCAGGAAAAAATGCAGCGCTGGTGGCACAACGTGCCGGATCTATACCGCAGTAAGCTCATGCGTTTTCGCGGAATTCTCTCCCACATGAATTGTCACGCCAACAAAGAGTGTGGAGGACCGGCGATGCACCGCAACCGCCTCTTTCGCGGCATCATCGATGAGTGGTGGTTGCCCGTGCAAATCGACGGCACGGAGCGGCCGTACTATATGGGTCCGTTCGATCCGCAGATGGATATGCCCAGTTACTTTCGCTGGACGCCCGCCGGCTTGCAGTCCGACCTCTTTCATGACGCCGACCTTGACGCCTTACAGGAAACCAAGAGCTACTTCAATCTCGAACACGTGCAGTGGTATTACGCCCAAACCGAAAGCCCCTCCGTAGGCGGAATCTTTCCCATCGGCACCAACCGGGTTTGGCACGGTGGGGTTCACTTCGAGCCACCTGCCGCCAACCCCAAGGTCTATGCTACCGCCTCGGGGACGATTGTGGCCGCGCGACTGGGCGGCGATACGCCGACCGAAAATGATCCCCAGTGGGGCAGCCAGCGGTTCGTGCTGATTCGCCATTGCATTTACATCGAGAGGGAGGCGAATCCCGGCGGCGGCGAGCGCCTCAACTATCAGGTCGATCCCAAATACGTTTTTACGCTCTATATGCACCTGGCCCCGTTTGGCAATCTCCAGGCGCCGGACCGAAACAATCCTCCGTGGTTCAACAAGTGGGTCCGGGCGGGCCTAGTGGCCCAAGCAACAGGAGGCGCTGCTCCCCCGGGAGACCCGAATACTGTCTTCTGTCCGAATGTCGAGATCGCCGTCGGTGACTGGCTCGGTCAGTGCGGCGCCTATCGCGGTCACAACATCCTGCATTTTGAGGTGATGAGCAAGAACGAGATCACTGTCGATCCGTGGGACCGAATCGACTATCGAGTTGAGGACAAGAGCGGCAGCGCGATCTGCACGGTGCCCACGCTCGATCAATTTGTCAGGGGCCGCGCGGGCGACGGTATCGACACCCTAGATATCCTACGTGCCGCGCCTGATCTGCGAGGCGTCAAGTGCTATCACAAGAGCGAGTGGGCGCTGGAGAACGCCGACGCACTGCTTCCTGTGCTTCCGAAACCCGTTGCCCCTTATCGGATCAGGATGTGGGAAAAGCTGAAACACTTTATGTGGGTCGCGGACGCCGTGGCGCAATGCCCTGACCTCTCGACCCAGTTGTGTGACGCCACCGGTTTCATGTGGTCCTATCACCCGATTACCTTCATGGAATTTGCCAATCGCTTAGTCCTGGAAGAGAACGGACAGATTTCCGAGCCCGATCTGAGCGCCACGAATGTTAGCCTGGAGAACGGTTACCTGACCCAATACATTCACTTTGCCGGCGGCGCCGCGCTCCCGCAGCATGCAGACGGTGACCGCGTCAAACCCTTTGACGTCTCGACCCCCAACAAGGGCGGTGCCCCTGATTTCTTCCAATATCACTTCACGCGTGCCGAGCTCGCATGTTTAGGTCCCGGGCCGCATGACCCGCCTCCCACTCCGCCCCAGCGAACCAGGTTCCATTTGAGCTTGCTCGATGTGCTGGAAAACATCTGGGTGGAGTATGGGAATCCTATAACCGTCACCTGCAGCCACCTATGCAACGGACACCGGGACAGCAAACCTGCTAACCTGAGTTTGTGCGTCCTCGGCACGTCATATGCTTTGGAGAATCACTCTTTTGGCCACGCGGTGGATATTCGGCCGGCGGCGCCGACCCCGCTACTATGCCGCAAACTTTGGACGGCAGCGGTGGCCGCCGCAAGCGCTCTCCATTCCACATGCGATGCGCATGGAGGTGAACCGTCGCGGGGCGACCTTTTTGGATCCTATGGATTGGTTCGCTTTCTCCGAGTCTTGACCAAGCCCGACGCCGTTCAGCAAAAGTTGGAAACGGGACATCCCTTGACTGCGGCGGAGGCTGCGGCTTGCATATTGCACCTGGAGGTCATCGAGCAGCAATCCTCAGTGGTGTGGGAGTGCTGGATTCGAAGGGCGACTCGGGCGACTGCCGTCAGGATCGATACGCCTTCAATCATCGGTGCCTTCAATTCGCAGCAGGATGCTGAAGCCGAGAGAGAGACGCCCCAAGTAGCTGTCTCCCAGAAAGCTGGGAACTGGGAGTGCGCGATCCGCAGGTTCAGTGTAGCGACCCAGGTAAGGCTTCAGGGGGGAGGGATCATGGGAGTGTTCAGTTCAGCGGCCAACGCAGAAGCCGAGAAAGAGAGCGGGTCTGACAGTGCTTGGCCCAAAGAACAACCCTAGTTGTGGATGTCGCCGAGCAGAGACTCGACGTGACCAGCGAGTGCTTAGCACTTCAGGAAGGGCCACGCGCGTGCTCTATTTTGTCTTTTTGGTTTTGTTTGCCACCGTCGGGCGCCATAGCCAAAACCTCGCCCACGATTACCAGTCCGGTTCCATTAAGGAGTCGGACCCAGCAAGCCAAAGTTTTCCCACGAGTCTCAGGGCGGACCTTCAAGACAAGACTGCTGACCAGGACGCCGCTAGTCGGAGACAGAGCCCACAAGCTTCGCAGACTGAGGGGAATTTTATCGATACCACCAGCTCGTTTCGCGGCTGGAGAGGCGAAGCGGCAGTGATGAGACAAGAGGACATCCTGGACAGTGGTTCTGACCGAGCCTCTTTTTACTCCATCAGCCAGGATGGCAAACAGACTCAGCTCAGCCCTGCAAAAGGGCGAGAGGCCGGAAGAGGAGAATTCGTCCAGGATCCGGCGGGTCTTCGCCCGGGGAAGATATTCGTTTTGGGTCACGACATAAGGATCCACGATCCCGCGATCACATTGCAGATCGATTGCGATGACCAAAAAGTCCAGGCACTTCAGCGCGCGATAGCAGATTGGGAGCCAGGCAAGGAGCTTCCGGAAATTCCAGCTAAGCTCAAGCTCCTGTGGGTCGTCTCCGGTCACAACCCCACAATCCTTTGGCGGGATTCCAGGATGCTCACCGCTGTTGCCGGGGAAGCCAGTTACGAGTACTCGCCGCCTTCCCTTAGCCTAGCCGTTCTGTCTCCCAGTGGAAGGACGCTTCTGGTGGGACTCACGATCGGCAACGAGGAAGAATACCACATGATTGTTATGCCGGCGGGGACCACCGAGAAAATCCGGCCAGCCGCCTCGAAGTGAATCGTTTTTTTCGGGCGATGACCACCCTGGCGCTCGGCGCGCCACCGCTCCTGAATCAGCACGGGAGCATTTTCCTGACGTCAGGTGGCGAAGCTGCGAGGATCGCCTGCTAATTTGGATAGCCGTACGGGCTCAGCGTTCTCGCCCGGAGTCTGCTACCCCGGCAAAGAGAGGGTGCTGATGTTCACCATACGTTCCGATCAGATGCAAATGTTTTCTTGGATGGCCTGGATGAGCTTCGAGGACCGCATGGTGGCGCACCTTGCCGAGTTCTTCCCCGAGAAGTCCAAAGCGCTGGGCGAGGCGGACACGCGCGAGAGAATCCAAGAAGGCGCCGTGAAGGCCCGGAGATACGGGATCGTTTCCGAGCAAGACGTATGCATCTACATCGATATGATGTTTGAATACGGCAACGACTTCGACGTTGACCCTGAGCTGCCGTGGGCGACCCAGGTCTTAAAAGACCCTGAAATCAAGGATTCAACTTACAAAGTCAACCGTCTGTTTGACGCCGCGATGGACGATCGAAGATCAGGAGCCAAGGCGCATGAGTAACGGAGGTTCCAGTTCCGGCGGGGGCTTGCCTGGCGCAAAGAAATCTGCGGACAGCACGATGGGCCAAAACGCCGTGGGGTCCGGCCTCAAACCGTGTCCGGCCAACGCCAAGCAGGCCCCTCCACCTACCGTTACGGTGAAGATTCTGGCGGCCGACGGAACCTCAACTCCTTGCACGATCGTGCCGGTAAACGGACAGATTCAACTCAAGGGCGTTCCCAGCTCAGGCAGCGGCACGTACAAGTGGTCAACCACCAGCGCGAAGATCTCGCTGATGAACTCGACTTCCGACACGGTAACCGTTGTAGGGGGTGCGACGCCGAGTGGAAGTCGGGACGCTGAGACCATCAAGCTCGTCTATACGCCGAGCGGGGCAGCCGCTTTGGCGCCGGTCACGATCGGCGCGACGGTAGTCAGCGCTCTGTTTTCGGCGTCGGCGAACCAATCCTACGGCTATGACGACATGGACGGTGCGGCCGGTGTCGTCAACCACGTCTCGGTGAAAAAAAATGACTCCACGAAGGTCCATCTAAAGCTGAACGGCGGAATCACGGACGCCGACGTGCAGTTCGCGAGCGACGATGCCACCATCGCCGACGCGGCGCCCGCAGGTGGAGGCTCCGATTTCGAGGTCACCGTTAACGGCAAAAACCAGGACAAAGCCGAGACCACCATCCGCGTTAAATGCAAGTGCGCAGCAGCGCCCCTGCTGGCGACGATTCTCGTCGATGTGTACAAGGAGAAAGCTGTAACTGCTACCATCGCCAAGATCTATGACAGTACGGTGGCGGCCACCACGCTGAGCCGTCCCAATTTTGACGTCAAAGCGGCGGAGGCAGAGATCAACAAATGGTATAAGCCAGCCGTTGCAAAAATTACGCTTACCGACAACAATTCCTCAGGAGGGGCTACGGACATACATTTCGACTTAAACGGAAACGGAAAGCTCGACCTTGAGCCGGGAGGCACGTCGGCAGAAGCAGCAAAGATCACAGCCGCCTTTAACCCGACTGGCCAGAAGGTGGTCATCGTCAGGGAGCTGGCTTGGATATACAATCTGAAGAGTGCAGCCGCGAAAGACGATACCACGATTACCTTGAAAGACTCACTTTCTCCCTATATGAAGTTTCTGCTGGTCGGAAATCAGTATACCCTGGGCGCCGGAGCCACCGAAGAGACTGTTAAGATTAAAAGTATGTCGGGAACCACCGTTACCCTCGATTCAAAGTTGACGCAAGCCCATCCTATCGCGGATGGGCTCATTTATCCGTTGAATGGTCTCTCGGGTAACCCCATCTACGTTAAAGAGAAGAATCTGAGTGAAGCCCAAGTCCGACAAGTCATAGGTCACGAGAATGGTCATAGCTCAATGAAATGGCTGGATTTGGAGGCCCGAAACAACTTGATGCACTACACGACGCAACAGAGGACGGATACCAAGATTCGATTCAAAGGCCAACCCAGGAAATATGACAGCGGTAACGAAAACCAATGGGACGCGGTGTCTCGGTGATATTCAGTCTGTGCCGTCGGTTGATCATAATCGCAGGCGCGGCTTTCCTGCTGCTGGAGATTCTCATCGGAGCGACTTCTATGTATTCGGATTCTAGTAAAGAGACGCCCCAGGCGCGGCTTGCGCGAGAACAGATCGACCGCTTCCGCGTGGGCCAATCGTTCAGTGGAGATGTCCAAGCTTACATTGTGGCGGGGCAGCCTGATTCCAGAGCCCTCGAAGTGTTCGCGCAAGGTCTGGCCCAAGAACCCGAGCCTGTCCGGGCGCAGGTCGCGAACGTATTGATCGCTTTGGGCCGTCAAATCGACCCGCTGCGAGACTCGGGCGGCAACTTGATCCGCAATCCCCGGATCATCCGGCTCCTGGTAGTTGAGGGCTTGTCCAGTGTTGGGCCGACGCGCGACGAGTGCCTGGACGCGCTCCTGGCATCAGTACCCGGCGAACTGTTTCGCGACTACGGCCCCGTGCTGACCAAGAATCTTGAGCAGTCCCCGGACGGCACGACCTTTCTGCTCGTGGCCAAGGCAAAACCGGCGGGCGCTCTCGCTGTAGTGAAGGAGCTGGCGCGTTCTCCCCGCTGGGCTAAGTCCGAGAACGTGCAGATCGCACTGGCTGCCCTGGGTGAAAAGCCGGCGGAAGACAAATTCGTTCAGCCTTTCCTTACCACGCGAGATCCCTCACAGAAGGCGAAACTGGCTAAGTCCCTGGGTTACATAGGAACCGACAGCGCCTTGCGTGCCTTGGCCAGCCAGATGCGTACCGACTTAGTGGTCGAGATGCCTAGAGTTCTCCTGCGGTCGGTCAGGCTGGACATCATCGCGGCGCTCAGCTACAACTTTCCCGACAAGCCTTTCTTGTATGACAATGCGGTCATCGACGACAACGGTTACGCCCGAGTGGAGCAGTTCTGCGAGAAGACCTTCGACACGAAATGGCAGGCGCCGCGGCCGCCGTTCCTGACGATTCAGGGGTTTCCATCGGAACCACCCCAATAGTCGGCGTTCGTGAGCGATTCGGGGCCGCGCGCGTATGCCGAATACGTGTGGAAAGCGACGTCGTCGAGCCGGAAGAAGATGCTCAGGCCGTGCTCCTCACCCTCCATAAGGGCAGAGTGGCCCGTCGCTGCCGCCATCTCAGCCTTGTTCCAAGCCACACATTGCGTGTCGCCGCCGAGGCCTAAGCGTAGACGGAGAATGGTCCGATTGCAACGAGCGCCTCAAGTTTCTTCGCTCGCGAAGATTCGCCCGCCGGCCTTCGTTTGCTGGTGGGAAGGGCTGTCATCGACAGTTGTTCGTAAACCCTAAGCGACCAGGGAGGGTCTATTCCTCGAACCCCGTTTCGGGACAACGCTCCGCCCCGCGGACCACGCAAAGGTTGGTTTCCGAGTGCGCCGCCGCTCGCCGAGACTCACTCAAAAGTAGAATTTGACGGCGACTTGAAGGAGGCGGGGATCGGCGGCGCTCACAACCCTGCCAAAAGAAGGGCTGCTGATGTTCCCACTGACGGCTGCGGCCCCATAAAACTGCGCATGGTTGACTACATTAAACGCCTCCACCCGGAATTGAAATGATTTCGACTCGGTAAGGTGGAGGCTCTTCAAAAGGGCAAGGTCGGAATTGGCGATGCCGGGGCCATAGAAGAGGCGCCGCGCCGCCGTGCCCATCTGGCCGAGCCCGGGAAGGCTGAAGAGCGAAGTGTTAAAGGCCGGCCTGCCGTTTCGAGGGTTGGTGTTAATTTCCAGGTTGCCGGGGGTAACGTCCGGGGTGTCCACGCCATTGTTATTGATGCCGTTGGGTATCGTCCCCAGGAGCGAAGTGTCATTGTTGTTGTACAGAGTTGCGGGGAAGCCGGTGCTGAATCGCGTGATACCCGTGAAGCTCCAACCCTCCGTCAGCCGGTTCCGGCGATGAAGGAAATGGTCGATGGGAAGTTCGTATTTGTAACTCGCCACAAAATTGTGGCGCATATCAAATGCCGACACGGCCTTGCTGAGGCTGGGATTGACAGGGTTCACCGGCTCCGCCAAGCTGGATGACAAATCGAGAGATTTGCCATACGTGTAGCCCGCCAGTAATTCCAGCGGCCCCTGGTGGTGGCGCAGGTTGATCTCCAGGGCGTTGTAATTGGAGTTCCCCAAAGTTTTCTGATAAGTGATGGCGTCGAACTGGGAACTAAAGGGACCGCGAGTTCCCTGTATCACTTGTCCTGACGAGGTGACGTATGTTCCCCCTTCGCCGAACGGTCCGCAAGTGGCGGTGCCGGGCATAACCTGGTCCGGCTGGCTCACGCTTAAACATTGGGCAGGGTCACCGGGGCTGGCGGAAATGAGCACTAGAAGATGATGCGCCTGCGAGCCGACATAGGTCAGGCTGAGAAGCGTATGGGGCGCAATTTGCCGTTCCAAAGACAGTGTGTAGCTGGCGCTGTAGGGTGGCACGTTTTTGTAGAAAAAAGACGGAACGCCCGTGATCGGCAAATACTGCGACCAATCTACGCTGGAATTGGGATTTGCCGCCGAGGCCCCAAACGCCGGAATGGGCTCGGGAAAGCGCTGCCCAACGTTCTGCCCGCTCGCCGCGGTGACAAAGGGATTAGAGAATAGAGGGGGCGCTAGACTGGTGTAATCGTATCCATACGGAGGGTTCGCACTCATGATGCCAGCCGACAGCCCCTCGAAGGCAGTGGAGTACAGGCCGTATCCGGCGCGCACGCTGGTGGCGCCGCGGCCGCCCGAGATCCTGCCCAACCAGCCGCTTTGGAAATCCGGGGAGTACGCCAGACCGATGCGAGGGGCAAAGTTCGTGTATTTCGTCGGGGCCAACGTCGTGAGTATCCCGGGGTCGCCAGGAAACACCAGGCCATTGGGGGCTCCCGGGTAAACCCGAGACTGCTCGCCCAGCACCAGGGTCTGGAGTTGGTTGTATTTCTCCCGCCAGGGCGGCAGCATATCCCAACGCAAGCCATAGTTGAGTGTCAGACGTGGCCTAACCCGCCAACTGTCCTGCGCATACAGCCCCGCGTATTTGTCGCGAAGATAGAACGCCAGGGAGTCGCCTTGCGCATAGCTGCTGGGTATGCCGAGTAAAAAATCCGCGAAGTCCGATCCCGTTTCTGCACCCGTGAATGAGAACGCGCCATTGAAAGTGGCGTCGGGTTTTATGTTGACCTGGTCGAGGTGGAATCCCGCCCCAACCTTGAGCACGTGCGCCCCTATCACTTTGGAGAAGTCTTCCGATACCTGGAACGTATTGTTGGCCTCCTGAAGCCCCGTGGTATCCACGCCGAGGGTAAAGTCATTGAACGAGACGTTTTCGATACCTTCGATTTGTGGAGCCAGCGCATAGATGGAGGCGTGACCGGAGCCGTCGACGAATCCCTGAGATGCGAGGCTGGGGCCAACACCGCCCTGCGGCTGGCCGACATTGTTGGCATCGCGGAGATAGCTCAAATGGAACTCGTTGACCATGGTGGGGCCGAGAACCTTGGTCAGCCCAACGCTTACCATCTGGGCTCGGCCGAGAGTGATGGCATTGAAGCCTGGGACACTGGCTCCGCCTTGCGCCGTCGGGTAAGGATTGTTCAGCGCGTAGTCATCAAAGAAGTAGTATGCGGCAAGGGTTCCCAGGCCAGTGGGGGTGTCGATTCGGGCTGCGCTCTTGTCATCGCGAAGGGTTTCATTATAGGCGGACGTTGAAAAGGTGCTCACCCCCTGATTGGACAGGGGAACAAAGCGGAGCAAACTCCTGGCCGGGCCTGACCAGGCGCTGAGCGGAATCTGCGCGTTGGGGAAGACGCATTGCGCGGAACTCGCGCAGCCGGGTGTGTAATATGCCTCCACGGGAAACACCGGGTAGCCGAGGTTCTGCGAAAGCGAGCCGGCCCATGATTGACCGTTCACCACGCCGGTGAGCAAGTTGGCGATACCCGACAGGTCGCCCCTCCGCTCCGGGATTGCGGGGACAGAAATCAAACCGGTCTCCACCCCCTCGGTCATCCGTGTCCCCTGATAATCCATGAAGAAAAATGATTTCTCTCTCCTGATGGGCCCGCCGAAAGTGCCGCCAAACTGGTTTTGGTCGTACCGGGCGCGATCCGGGGAAAAATAGTTTCGCGCGTCCAAGTTCGTGTTTCGCCAGAAATCGAACCCGCTGCCGTGAAACTCATTCGTTCCCGATTTGGTCGTGACCACAATCTGCCCCCCGCTGTAATTGCCGTATTCCGCATCAAAGTTACTCGTCAGCACGCGGAATTCTTGAATCGAATCAAGATTCGGGACGAGTGCTGTGCCCATGCTAAAGTCTTCTTCCACGATACTTCCATTAACGATGAAGCCATTATTTGTTTCCCGCTGCCCACTCACCGAGAGGTTGCCGGCATTGAGATCCCCGGAAGGAGCCGTACTTGTGCATCCGGACATGACGACCGCATTGGGCTGCCGCGAGGTAACCGGAACAACACCCGGCTGGAGAGCGAGCAAGTCGGTAAAGCTGCGGCCGTTCAGCGGGACGGAGGCAATTTTCGATGTGGTAATGGTTTCGCCCATCGCGGTGTCGGCAGTATCAACGTGGATGCCTGACTCCGCAACCGTCACGGCGGTGCTTTGTTGCCCCAATTCCAGCTTCAAGTCGACTTCCAGCGCCTTACCGGTTTCTAGAATAAGCCCGGACCGAACCAGCGGGCGAAACCCAGATTGATGGGCCTCAATCTGATACTGGCCGGGAGGTAGCGCAGGCAAAAAATAGAACCCGTCGGAATTGGTGGTCGTCGTCTGCCGCACTCCCGTTTCCACGTTGCAGACGACGACGGAAACACCCGGAATGGCCGCCTCACTCGGATCCACGACCTTTCCCGAGATGCTCCCCGTGGGGAGGGCCGAGACTGAGATGCACGCCAGTAGTGCGATGGGGACCGATAGCCCCGCAGCACGGATAATGTGAAATCTAGGTGGCCCCCATCGAGTACTAATTTGCTCCATATTTCCTGCCTCGCGTTAATCTCGATATATTGTTGCAAATCATTTGCAACTAAAAAGCCGAGTCGCCAACTTATCTGTATCTGCTTGTAAGGACTCAATTTCGACTTTTAGAACGCGATCGAATTGACGTAACCTTTGACAATTAATTGGTTTATATACCCAGGTAGGTGGGGGAAAAGCCGCCAAAAGGCTATCGGTCATCCCCCACCCACCTCGCCAGCCAGGCGTCACTTGATCGGGTCCCTATCGTCCGATGTCAGTTGCATCTTAATTGCAACTAACCTGAAATTATTGTCCCTGTTTTGTGCGCGGTCAACGATTTGTACGCCATTGGGGACTGGGAGCGGCCGAATGGGGCGCAAGTCAAGTTTGCCGGAATGGCTCATAGAATTGCCGTAAATGTCCGACTTTTTCGCGGTAATTTTGTCCATGTTTCTTTTGTTTTCATACACATTCCGGCTTTGCTCGAATTTAATTAACATCTTTTTTTAGTAGGCCAGTCCCCGGCAGTGACATTTTGTTGGAATGGAATCTCCAGGAGGGAGAGGAGGCCGGACTCTTGCAGGCTCGGCATGGGCAGCGCCTTTTCGTCTCCGGACGCAGGCTTGCCCATAAACTATACCCATCAATGTAGGCTTTGTCAATAAAAAAGTGAGGCTACACTCCGGCGCCGTCCGTGGCCCGAAGCCGGACCGTTGTCTGCCCAAGGGCGCTCGACATCCGCACCACCGGGGGTTTGGACACGCCGACGGTTGCAGCGGGGCATCACTCGGAGCCGCGCTTTCGACCTGCGTCCCCGTGAGGATCCGTCACTCAGCCGTAACTCATTCCGCATCCGCTGACTCTGAGGATCCCTATCTCCCCACATGGTCCACGCATGGTCCTTGACACATGCGGCCGTAACCTGCCATAATGTCCGAAAGGGATCTAAATCAAATCTACCAAGTGAAGAACAGGAGGCAAGAACATGGCGGGGAACATCCTGACGATCCAATTGACCGCTGAGCAGCAGCAACAGATTCGGGCGGCTACAGGAAAGAACATCTCTACTCTGAACATTGATCTCAGCTCGACCGGCAACCTCAGCGAGAAAGATCTCGATAACGTGGCCGGGGGAAGGATTTACATAAAATATGGTGGACTTTCGGGTGACTAACGCCTTCGCTGTAGGAATCAGATTAATGTAAAGGCGCACCATGGCGCAACCGCCAGTCGTCATCGAGCTCACACCAGCCCAGCGAGCGTTGATTCGCGAGGCTTCGGGCAAGAACGTCGCTAAGTTGGGCATCGAGCCCGTAGAAACGGGTTCGGGCTGGCTCTATTCAGCGGGTGGCAAGAAATTCTGGCTGCTGAAGCATCCGGATCCCGAATCCTACGAAGCCGCTCGGCAAAAGGCGCAGCCACGCATCGACCCTCGGCATGCGCGCTTTCGCCTGAAGATCGGCGAGTCGCGCATCCACCGTTGGGGTGTTTTCGCGGAGGAGGGAATTCCTGCGTGGCGCGATGTGATCGAGTACGTCGGAGAACTGGTTAATCCCGTCGAATCGTACCGGCGAACGAAGGGTGCCGAGGAAACTTATGCCTTTGCGCTCGACAAGTTTTGGCGAATCGACGGGTCGGTGGGGGGTAGCGGAGCGGAGTTCATCAACCACAGTTGCAATCCGAACCTGCGCTGGCGAGATCGCGGTGGACGTGTTCTCTGCCAGAGCGTGCGACCCATCGCCGCGGGTGAGGAACTAACGCTCGATTATCACTTTTCCCCCAAGGCGCCGAAATTCCCCTGCCGATGTGGATCGCCCCAATGCCGCGGCACCATCAATGCCATTAAAGATACCAGGTCAAAGTCTCGATTTCGGAAGGCGAGGGCAACGTCGGCATGACATCAAGGTGACAGTGAGCCTGATCCAAGATTCACAGGTTCAGACACGAAACGCAAGATTCGAATTAGTGTTGATTTAAATAACCCAACCCGGGTCAAGGAGACAACATCATGGCAGGAAACAAACTGACGATCAAGTTGACGGATGACCAGCAGAAGCAAATCAAGGAAACCACAGGCCGAAGCATAAGCGAACTCAATATTGACTTGAATCAGACGGGCCACCTGTCTGAGAAAGAGCTCGGCGATGTTGCCGGGGGAATCCTCGCCATTAAACCGTGGTAGCCGGACGACGAACGGCTGTCGTTTCCCAGGATGTTCGTACCTGGGGAAATCAGATCTCACAGGGGTGAAAGCAGGGGGCGACGCCATGGCGGGAAACAAACTGACGATCAAGCTGACCGACGACCAGCAGAATCAGATCAATAACGCAACCGGCAGGAGCATCGCGGAATTGAATATTGACCTGGCGGCGATAGGTTCCCTGAGTGAGACGGATCTTGACCCGGTATCTGGCGGGATCGTGATTGGTTACAATAAGACTTAGAGCGAACACAAATAAGTGGGACCCCGCGGCAGGAGGTATCTCCTGCACCAAGCATACGTGTCATGGATCAATTTCACGCCAAATACGATCGCGCATTTGAGCTTCTCGGTGCGAAAGCGGATGCCGTCATCATCGTTCCGCCCTTCGCGGATATTTACCGCCCCTCGCTGGGTGTGCATCTGCTCCAGGCGGCCGCCGAGCGGGCCGGTCTCCGCGTGCGAGTCCTCTATGCCAATCTGCTGTTTGCCACCCTGAGCGGTGAGGAGATGTACAAAGCGATTTCCAACGGAAATTATGAATGGTTGTGGGGAGAGCGCATTTTCGCCGGCGCCGCCTTCGGCCTGCCACCGTTGGGAAATCAAACCGAAAAACTACGGGAGCAGATTGCCAAGCGAGGCCAATCCAAGAAGCCAGAAGTGACCTCCGAGCAGCTTGCCGCCTTGGAGCGCGAGGCGGGACCTTTCTGTTCCGCCTTGGGCGAGCGTTTTGCCGCTCTCCGTTTCCGCGTCGCTGGGGCCACCACCACTTTCCACCAGACGGCGGCGGCGGTGGCTCTGCTCGCTCAGGTCAAACGAGCCAGGCCGGAAGCGGTTACCGTGATCGGCGGCGCCAACTGTGAAGGCGAAATGGCGCGAGGAATCGCCTCCTTGAACGCGCCGATCGATTACATCTTCTCCGGTGAATGCGAATCCGTCTTTCCGGATTTCCTCCGCCGCGCCGTGGCTGGCCAGCCGTTGCCATCCGACCGCATCGTCCTTGGCGAAGCCTGCTTCGATATGGACTCGCTCCCCGAGCCCTCCTTTGAAGAGTATTTTGAACAGCTTGACAATGCGCTGACTGCCTGGCGCGAAAACAATGAAATCTGGCTGCCCTACGAAACCAGCCGCGGCTGTTGGTGGGGCGCCCGCCAGCACTGCACCTTCTGCGGCCTCAATGGTGAGACCATGGCCTTCCGCCAGAAGTCTCCCGACCGTGCCGTCGCCGGGGCGAAGCGGCTCCTTACCCGTTATCCTTCGCCGCATCTGGGAATGATTGACAACATCCTTCCGCACTCCTACTTCCGCACGGTGCTGCCGCGGCTCGCGGACGAGCTGCCCCCCGCCCAGATCTTCTACGAAACCAAGTCCAACCTCACACTCGAACAAGTCCAACTTTTGCGCCGCGCCGGCGTATATCGAATCCAGCCTGGCATTGAGGCACTGTCTTCTTCCCTGCTGCGCCGCATGAAGAAAGGTGTACTCGCCCGCCAAAACTTGGCGCTCCTTCGCTATGCCCGCGCCGCCGGACTGGTGCTCAACTGGAACCTGCTCTGCGATTTCCCCGGGGACCAGAGGGAGGATTACGACGCCACCCTCGCGCTCCTGCCGTTGATTCACCACTTAATTCCCCCGAGCGGCCTGTGCCCCGTAAGTATCGATCGCTTTAGCCCGTATTACCGGGATGCGGCCGCGTACGGCATCACTCATCTGGAGCCGCTGCCAGCTTACGCGTGGGCCTTTCCGCCGCATGCCGACCTCCGCAGCTTGGCCTACCATTTTAGGGGGCAATACGCTTGCGCCCAGTCCGCCCATCCGGAACTCAAGGATTTGCTCGACCGCGCCATTCGCGAATGGCGCGATTCCTGGAAGGCAGGCGCCCCGGCCCCAGCCCTGAACCTCACCGCCGGCGAAGATGGCTATTACACGCTGATGGACACGCGCAGCCTGGAAGGAACCGAATTGTTCCAGTTCCTCGACGAGGAGGAGGCGCGCGCGGTGTTGATGGGCGGGCCGCTCGACCGCCAACCGCTCGCCGAATGGGCCATCGAACGCAAGCTGGCGGTCGCCCTGGATGGCTGGTGCGTCCCTCTGGCCGTCACCGATGTGGAAACTTGGCGCCGCTTTGAAGCGCGCGTCCTGCCGACAGTCGTACAGGAGCTTCCCCTCGCCGTTTAAACATACCGTGGGATCGCGCGAAGCGAGAATGTTCAGGGTGTACCAACCATTTCATACCGCCATGTTATGACACCATTGAATCTCGAATGAAAGTCGGCTTTCCGGAAAGCACTGTCTTTGACCGCATCCCTCGATAACTGGTGAGAACCCTTGTCACGAGCAAGCTCGATCAGTTAATGACGGGGCTCTCCCGATCGAATTAACCAACTCCCGCATCGTAGCCCGCATGGATGAAATTGTCCGGATGACGTAACCACCTGGCTGTCTCTAAGCCGGAGAAGTGCCGAGGTTCATCAACGCCCCAGATTGTGCAATGGCTCCCCCGAAACGGGGGCTTTTCACAGATTCCCTGCACCCATTTATTACCCCACACCGGCGAATATCCTGCCCTGCCCGTCTTGCGACTTTCGAAGCGGCGCGGGAGCCATGATAGAACGACCGCGTGAGCAGGTGCTGTCTTAGCCCTGCGATCACGCCAGGGGAGGGGCAGGAACATTTGCCTTCACCCAACTCAGCAATTTGCTCATTCTCTCGTGATGCGATCCCTTCCAGTAAACGCGCTGGCAGCTCGGGCAAACGCGAAAGAGGTCCTTTTCCCTTATCTTGGGTGGCAACCGCTCCAATAGCGTTTCCCGGCTGGCTTCTTCCAGGATGGTATTGCACTCCAGGCAGCGCGTGAACGGTCGCATGGAACCGGCGAGGTCAAACCGCTTGACCACCTCGAGCAACTGCTGTTTCGGCTCGGTGGAGCGGACGCAATAGCCACGATCCACAGCGGTTCGCATCAAGAGATAACGATCCCGAGTCAGCAACACGCGTCCCTCGCGCGCCACGATACCAGCCAGCTCCGCATCGGAGGCTTGCTTGCCATAGAGCGCATCGAACCCCGCCATGCGCAGATAGGCCGCCAGTCGTCCCACGTGCACGTCCAGCAGGAATCGCAGCGCTCGCAGGGGCGCCGGGCGTACGCGCGAGACCGAGGAGATGTCCAAAGACTCGAAGACGGGATACACGCTCACCCGGTCTCCATCACGCACCGGATAAGAGAAGTCGACCGGATTGCCGTTGGCGAGCACGAGGTCCACTTCCGTATGAGGCACGCCGAAACTCTCGACGAAGTCCTTCACTGAACCGCTGACACTAAAACAACGCGTGAGCTCCTTCCCCCGGTTTTCTTCCGGGAGAAAATCGTTCAGTTCGGCATAGAAGCGGAACCGCGCCGCGCTCCTAAGGTTACAGAGCCTCCGCATTGGCACTGCGCTACTCATATCGTAACGCGACCATCCGGCCGACGAGGGCAGCACCGCATCGATCCCGTCGGGTGGTTGGATGGCGCCTTTATGCCACTTTGCCGAGTTCCTCGATCTGACGCTCAATGCTCTCGGCGTCTTCCCCATCTGTTCCCCCAGCCCCCTGGTCAAGGGCGCGGATGATGCCCATCATCCTATGAAGAGGGACGGAGACAAGGAGTTGGTCTTCGGTAAAGCCAGCTAACCTCCTCGCTCCAAAATCGAGCAGTGAAAGCCCGATCTCACCGGTAACCACCGGGTAGGTGACCCCCGTCCTGCAAGCAGGGCCAGAAAGCTCGGCCTTGAGGGAGCCACCCTCCCAATAGCCTGCATAGGTTAGGAGACGTTGGAGGACACCGGGTTTCCCAATGAACACCACAATGTCAGGTAAGGTTTCCGCTCGTGACAGAGGCGCGAAGAAGATATGACTTGCCATCCCCAGGGGGGCCGGGACACTTTGCTGGCCGCGATAAATCGCCACCCGGGAGCAGTAGACTTTCTCCTTGTCGACGAGAAAGTGCACCAGCCTTTCTCTCCCTTCTGACGGCATCTGTCCGAGCCCGAGACTGACCAGGCCTCCCGGGCACCCACAGGTCTCCACCGTGATGGTGATGGGTTCGCCCTCCCCCGCTCGCTTCAAGGCCTGGCACACGGAAACCTTCCCCTGGGGAGGCAGGGTCCCAGGTGCTAGCGCACCCGCGAAAGTCACGGCGACCGGTTCCATGTCAAGCTTCAATTCTTTCTTCAACCTATCAGACCATTTCTGCCAATACATACTCCCCTCCGGCTCGCACGGGCCCGTTTGGTTAGCCAGCACCTTGAGTTGGGTAGGGTGGCTATTTCGGACTCCGCATTCGCAAGCGCAGTATACACCCCGCTGGCTGGCCAGACACCTTGTCTTCAATGCGCCAAGACGGCCCAATGCAGGATTGTGCCCGAAAAGACCTTCCACCCCGAAATCGTGCCGGGGCCAGGGGGCGGGCCAGTTGACGGCTAGGCGATTTTGCGGGCCCGTGCCCTAAGAGGGCCGGAAACGTCTGACTGGGCGCAGCTTACAGTTCTCCGGGGACAATTTGAAATATTGGAGAGAAGCAGGTGGCACGCTGGTTCGGATTGTGCTTGATACCGCAGTTCGTGTGCTCGGGTTGGCTCTGGGCGGCACGATCGACTTTTTATAGCTCCTCCCTCCCGAGGCGCGCTACTCAGCCCTCAGTGCGTCTACGGGTGAAATGGATGCTGCGCGGCTGGCCGGAATTGTGGCGGCGAAGAACGCGCAGAGGGCGAGCGCACTCGCGGCCACGGTCAGCGCGAAAGGATCCCAACTCGACACGCCATAGAGCTGTGCTGAGATCAGGCGTCCAGCGCCAATGGCAAGCGGTAACCCGAGGATCAGGCCCATCACCACGCGCTTGAAGGCTCCGCGCAGTACCAGTTGAACCACGTTGGCGCGATCAGCGCCCAGCGCCATGCGAATGCCGAATTCGTTTGTTCGCTGCGCCACGGTGTAGGCGGTGACGCCGTAGAGTCCAACTGCCGCCAGCAGGAGAGCGACGATCCCAAACAGGCCCGCGAGACTGGCGACGGCGCGCTCCTGATCGAAGCTGAGCTCAATTTGCTGCTGCATCGTCCGGACGCTGGTGATCGTCAGGTTGGGATCCAGTTCCGCCAAGGTCCGCCGCAGCAGCGGTTCGAGCGTGCCGGTAGGGGCGTCGGTTACCAGCATAATTCCGCTGATAAAGTGCGATTGCAGCTCGACTCTAGCCATCAGGTCCTGCTTGTAGGGGACGGTCTGAGCGAGGGGCACATAGAACATGGGCCGCGCTGGCCTGCTCAAGGCGAAACCCGCGAATTTGGCGTCCCGCACCACGCCGACAATCCGGAAAGTTCCGGCATTTTCCGGAAAATCAAGGCCGAAGTGCTGATCCACCGGGTTTTCGTCGCTCTTGAAAAAGCGCTTTACAAAGGCTTCGTTCACCACCGCGACCAGTTCGGAGGTTTCGTTGTCGGCGGTGGTAAAGGCACGCCCACGCCGAGTCGCTACGCCGAGATTCTGAAGATAGTTTGAGCTGACGCGATCCCACGAGGACTCGGCCTCCTCGCTCATTTTGGGAGCAGCGTGGCCCGCCACGTAAATGAGTTCGCCCCAGTTGTTGGTGAGCGGGTTATAGAGCGCCAGTCCGCTTCCCCGCACTCCCGGCAGAAGATTGAGGCGTTCCTCAAGCTGACGGTAGAGCGCGGCCAACTTGGCCTCAGTGTAGCTGGCGGGCGGATTGTGCAGCCCCACCACCACCCGCGCTTGCACTTGATATCCGAAATCCTGATGTTCGAGTTTGTTGAAGCTTCGCGCCAGCATCGTCGCACCGGCAACCAACACCACCGACACCGTAGCTTGCAAAATCAGCAGTCCTTTGCGAGTCAAGGAGGAATGATCGCTCGTACTGCGGCCCGCCCCATGCAAAGCTTCCGCGGGATCGGTATGCGTGGCAAACCACGCCGGAGCTGCGCCGAAGATAACTCCCGTTACCAGGGACAATCCGCAGGCGAACGCCAAGACCACGAACGATGGCAGGGGGCTGATGGGAAGGAAGTGGGCGCTGTGGAAGGCCAGTGTGAGCAGCAGACGCGCCGCTGCCACGGCCACCAGAAGCCCGGCAATGCCGCCGCCCATCGCCAGGAGCACGCTTTCCGTGAGAGCCTGGGCAATAATCTGCCCCCGCGTGGCGCCGATGGCCAGGCGTATGGCGGTTTGGCCGCGACGCGTCACGGCGCGACCCAGCAGCAGGTTCGCGACATTGGCACAGGCAATCAGCAGCACTAAGCCGCAAACGGAGAGCAGGATCTGCAGGCTGCGCCCGTACTCTTCCTTCATCACGGCGACGCCGGCGCCGGCGGGGACGACGTTGATCACCTGCTTGGGAAGCATTCGGATCACTTCCGGCATCCAGTTGGCGGGATATCCGGAATCATACTGCATCCATTGCCGCAATACCCCGGTGAGATGAGGGGCCATTCCGTCAATCGAAGCTCCCGGCCGCAGGCGGCCGATCATGCGCAGCCAGGCAGCGACGGACTGGTGCAGCAGTGCGCCTTCACCGTCAATCAGAGGTTCCTGCTGTAGGGGGATCCAAATATCGGGTGGGTCACTGCGCAGGGTTTCGCCGAAGAATCCGGGCGGGGCCACGCCGATCACGGTAAACGGATGGCCCTCCACGATAAAGGTTGCACCCACTACCGAAGGATCGCTGCCATAACGGGTTTGCCAGGCACGATGACTGAGCATGACAACCGGCGCAGCGGCCGGCCTGTCGTCATCAGGGGTAAACACTCGCCCACCGAAGGCGCGCACTCCCAGCATGGAGAAATAATTCCCGGTGACGTATTCGGAGTGCAGGGGACTGGCGACCGACTCACTCTGACGACGCACGCTTTGGAGCGCGCCGCCGGCCTGGAAAGCAGCCACCTCTTCAAATTCCGGTGCTTCTGCCTTCAGCCGTTCATAGAGAGGAAAGGAATACATTCCCCAGACGTCCTGAGGCCCCCCTTCGACGCAGCAGTCGTCACCCTCGCCGACGCGGTAGAGTCTTCCGGCATCCGACACGGGCAGAGAGCGCATCATCACGGCATGGATTAAGGTGAATATTGCCGTGGTTCCGCCGATTCCCAAAGCCATCGTCAGTACGGCCGCAGCGGTAAAAACAGGCGACTTCCGGAACTGTCGCACCGCGTAGCGAAGATTGCTGAGCAGTTCTGGCATCCAAGACCTCCTAACTTCCATACGCGTGTAGGTTGCGGCGAGTTCCCACAAAGTCGAAACTTCTGGCCGCCGCCTGGCGGTCCGGCTCGGTGTCCCTTAATCCTGTCTCTATTGACGCGTACGGGAGCAGTTCGTAAGCAGAGCAGCCCGGCTCAGGCCAAAACTGATCGCTGCCGCGTCGCGAGGAAGCGATCTTTGTGGGGTGCGCGACATAAAAGTGAAAAGCGGAGGGAGCGCGGGCATCCTGCCCGCTGTGAGGCTGTGAAAAAACCGGCGGCGCGGTGCACTGCTGGTGGCGAAATGCAAATCCCTTCGATATACTTCGGGGGCACGGTGCGGCACAGCTTTGCGCGGCGGCCGTCGCCCGGCGGCGCGGACTGGTTGAGGGCGAGGAATACGGTTGCGTAGAGTGATAGAGGAACACATTCGCAGGATCTACCTATGGGCGTGACACTCCTTTTGACTTTGCTCCCGGCGCTCACCCTGCCAAAGGAGGGCCCTCCGACGGTGCGAATTGCAGTCTGCCAAATCCTGGCCATTGATGGCGATCGAGAAGGGAATTTCCGGCGCATCGAGTATGCGCTGGAGCAGGCTCGCGCCGAGCGGGCGGACATTGCCGCGTTTCCGGAATCGGTAATTCTGGGCTGGCAGAATCCTGACGCGCACCGCTTGGCCACGCCCATCCCCGGCGCGGACAGCGACCGCATCACCGCGCTCGCCCGCCAATACGGTTTGATGATCTCCCTGGGACTTGATGAGAAGGACGGCGAGCGGCTTTACGATTCTTCCATCCTCGTCGACAAGACTGGGAAGCTGCTTTGGAAGCATCGCAAGCTGAACGTCCTGGCGCAATTGATGGACCCGCCTTACGCGGTCGGAGCACCGGAAGGAATTGGCGCCGTGGATACGGAGTACGGCCGAATCGGCATCCTGATTTGTGCCGACACCTTTGTGGATGCTTACGTCGAGCGCATCAACCAACTCAAGCCTGATCTGGTGCTGGTGCCTTACGGGTGGGCCGCCGAGGTGGACAAGTGGCCCCAACACGAAAAGGATCTTGAGCACCTCGTCGCACGCCGCGCCGCGGCGTGGAAATGTCCCGTGGTCGGCACCGATTTGGTGGGAGTCATCATGCACGGCCCGTGGAAGGGCCAGACTTACGGCGGAGCCAGCGTCGTGGCGGACGGCTCGGGACAGGTGGTGGCAATCTTGCGGGACCGCGACGTGGAAGTGCGCGTGGTGGAACTGCCGGTCGGCCGCCGCGACCTTTGAAATCTGGGTAATCTGCGGATCAGGTTTCCAGCTTGAATTTTGTGGATGCCAGGCCGTACAGCCGACGCCAAACGAGGCGATTCAGAGTGACCACCATTGCCGCCATGCAGATGGTCGCCGCCAACAGGACGTGGAAATTCCCCGTGTCGCTGGCGTGGCTGATCACGGCACCCAGCCCTACGGTAGACAGCGTTTTGCCTTGAAAATGGAAATACTCGGCAACGATGCTGGCGTTCCAGGCGCCGCCCGACGCGGTGATGAACCCTGTGATCAGGTAAGGGAAAATTCCCGGCAAGAACAACTTCCGCCAGCGCTCGACATTTCCCAGACGGAACACGCCGCACACTTCTTTCAAATCCGTGGGAATGGCGCTGGCGCCGGCAATAACATTGAACAGGATGTACCATTGCGTCCCGAGCAGCAGCAGGACCATGGAACCGACTCCCATCCCGCCGCCGACCCGAACCAGCATCAGGAGGATGACCGGGAACAAAGCCGTGGCGGGCACCGAGGCGGCAATTTGCGCGAGTGGCTGCACGAGGGCGGAAAGCCTCGGTCGCAATCCTACGAAGACGCCCACCGGGATTGTCCATAGTCCCGCCAACATCAAGGTTGCTTCCACGCGCAAGAATGTTGCTCCGGCTCCGCGAACGATTCCCGAAACTTCAGCCCTCGAAAGCGCCACAAGCATCTGGCCCATGCGCATCGTCGCATACGCCGTGGCGACCAGTCCGGCAAGCAAGAGCACACGCCACGTCCATCGCGTAAGTCGCCCCCTCCGTAGACTCTCGCGAGGGATCGCGCTGGCTCTGGCGAAGTAAAGGTTCAACGCCTCACGCACCGGCCGGATGAACGCGCGCGCGGCAAGCGGAATGATTCTCGAGCGGCGCAAGAGATCCAGGATGGGTGAGCGCGTGGGTTCGGCCGCCTCGACCTGCTCGAATTTGAATTTCTCCGCCCAAGCGATGGTGGGACGCCAAACTAACTGGTCGATCAGCACGATGATCGCCACCATAACTCCCAAGCCCCAGGCGATGGAGCGTGTATCGCCCGCGTTGGCTGCCGTTTGCAGGTAAGAGCCCAGCCCGGGAAGCCGCAGGTCGCGATTTCCTAGCACGAACATTTCACATGCCATCAGGAAAAACCAGGCGCCCGCCACCGACATAATGGAATTCCAAATAAGCCCGATGGCTGCGTAAGGAAGTTCCATTTGCCACAGCCGCTGCCACCAACTCAAGCGGTAAATCTCCGCCGCTTCGTGCATTTCGCGCGGAATACTTTTCAAGGAAGAGTAGAAACTGAAAGTCATGTTCCAGACCTGCCCCGTCAGGATCAGCACGATGCACCCCAACTCCGCTCCCAATTGGCTGTGCGGAAACAATGCAATCATCGCCAGCATGACGGGGGGGAGGAAGCTGAGGACGGGGATGGATTGCAAGATATCCAGGAGCGGAATCATGAATCGCTCGGCTTTGGCGTTGTACGCGGCCACATATCCGTACACCAACGTGAAAGCCAAGCTGAGAAAATACGCAATCGCGATCCGGACCACCGAGAAAAAGGCATACTTCGGCAAGGCGCCGGGGTAGAGATGGATTTCTGCCTGGGTATTGACGGGACCGATTCCATAGCGCGCAAAAGTGAGCAAGCCGTAAAAGAGCGCGAGCCCCGCGATCAGGATGGGCAGGTCTCTCAACAGGGAGGGAGCCCCAGCGGGAAACACTCCCCATGGCGGAACTCCGGAAGAGGTTTTAGGTGGTGGTGGCATTATCCCTGGTGCAGCAGATCTCGCTGGGATCCTCCACTATGTTCCAGCCGGTGCAAAAACAGCTTGTCGCTCTCCGAGTCGTAGGAGAAGATCTCACCATATCGGCCCCAGTTCAAAGCGGTTTCGATTTGCCGTTGCGTCTCTTCTTCGGAAAAATGCTCGTCCAGGATATCCCGGAAGAACTCCAAAGGCATCGCGCCGTCGGACTTGCTGGCGAGGCTGTTTCTGATCTGCTGAAGAAGCGTGGCATGGGCGAGGGCGGCTTCGCGGAAAAGGGCTTTGCGCGTGGGAATATCCGCGCTGACGAACTCGCGCCCTTCGTCCGTGATTTCCACATCCCCTTTTTCCGTCCGCGCAAAGGCTAGCAAGGTTGCGGCTTCGATGATGGGTAGCAGGTCATTCACTTCCCACAACAGTTCGTCCGCGATGTGATACAAGTCGTCTTTCCCGCCGCGATCATTAAGCAGTTCGAGCATTCCCGCAATCCCACCCGGCCTAGCATGGGGCAACATCGGGTAGGGAGCTTTCGCGGGTCGCGCGGGGGCGGTGAGCGGCGCCGGCTCGAGTTGCGGCTGAGTCATCAACTTGTAAATGTAATCGACGTAGACCAGGAATTCGGCGGAGTTGCGGTCCCGCGGTTGTTTGAGGGGGATGCGGAAGTCCGCGCGGATGCGGGCGGGATTTCGCCCCAGCACGAGGATGCGGTCAGCCAGCAGCGCCGCCTCCTCGATATTATGGGTGACCAGGAAAATGCTCCGCGTCGGAATCTTTTTCCCCAGCCACAGCTCCATCAGTTCGCCGCGCAGGTTTTCCGCAGTCAGAACGTCGAGAGACGAAAAGGGTTCGTCCATAAACAGAATCTCAGGCTCCAGGGCCAGGGCCCGCGCAATGCCCACGCGCTGCTTCATGCCTCCGGAGAGTTCCTTGGGATATGCCGACTCAAACCCTTGCAGCCCCACCGCGTGGAGGGCGCGCAGGGCGCGATGATGACGCTCGAAATGTTCCATACCCCGCGCCAGCAGCGGAGTTTCCACATTGTCCAGAACTGTGAGCCACGGAAAGAGGGCGAAACTTTGAAACACAATCGCCAGCTTGGGGGCGCAATCGTGCAGCGGCCTGCCATGCCAAAGGACGATGCCCTTGGTGGGTTGGATCAAGCCCGTGAGGATTCGCAGGAGCGTGGATTTCCCCGAACCGGAGGGACCGAGAAGAGCAGTGATGATATTAGGCTCAAGGGACAAATCCGTGGGTGCGATCACTTGGATCTGCCGGCCGTCGGGTTGGAGGAAGGACTTCTGAACCTGTACGGCCTCGGCGATGGGCTCGACCGCCGGGATCGGCTTGGAAATAGCGCCCGCGACCTCCGCACCCGCACCCTCCATCCCTTGAGCCGCAGGGGAATACTCGCCCGAGAGTTCGTCCATCAGGCGCTGCCAGGCTTCCCCCGGAAGTTCATCGAAGAACTGTAGCCGCTCGCCAGGCTGCATCTTGTCGATGATCGCGCGCAAATTCTCGATCGACCGCGTGTGGAGGAGGACGTACGAGTGGTAGTAGGGAAAGTGGCTGACCAAAGTGGCGGCGAAATCATCCGGCATGACACGGAAGAGAACCCGCTGCTCTTCAAACGGGATCCCCATCATCACAATCGCGGCGGCCGTGGGATCGAGTTGTTGCAGCAACGCGACCGCGCGGTCCCAGTGTCCTTGGGACAGCGCATCGAGCACTTTATCCGCTCCCGGCGGGTTCATCTAACGCACCTCGTGGGGAATCCAGAGTCCACCATTGGAAGACTCGCCAGTGTACACCTAGCGGCACGATCGGGGAAACCACGTCGGCCCGCCGACGGGGCGTGGGCACAGTAATAATCAGAGAGGCCATTTAAACGGCGGGGGTGAACAGGCTGTGGAAAAACTCGTTGAGACTGTCGTTCTGAGCAGGCCACGGCGGCGACCGACGAAGAATCTTGCATTGTTCGTGAAAACACGCACTGCGAGATCCTGCGCTTTCGGTTGCTAAGTGCTAGCAGGCTGCGGAGAAACCCGGCGGCACTGTCATTCTGAGGAGCCGCCGGCGGTCCTGAGCCCTTCGGGAATCCCCCTCAGGTTAAACTCCGCGACGGAGGAATCTCGCCTTGCTTTGAAAATGCACAGCGCGAGATCCTTCGCGAAGTTTACCCTGAGCGGCAGGGCGAGATTCTCCGCTTCGCTCAGAATGACAGCGAAGGGCTCAGGATGAGAGCAGCGGAGCGTTTTTCTGCAGCCTGTATAGCCAGCGCCAAAGCGTACAGGGCTAACCTTACCTACCGTTTGAACATTTTCCAGCCCTGTGCCCCTGCACGCTTTGCGGCGAGGGGTCTCGCGCCGGGTTTTCAGTCGTAATACTCCAGACCCAAGTGCGTGATCAGTTCCTCTCCACGCAAGTGCCTGAGAGTGTTCTTGAGTTTCATGAGTTGGATGAATACGTCGTGTTCCGGGTACAAGCCCGCCGCCGTCATCGGGCTCTTGAAGTAAAACGACAGCCATTCCTGGATTCCCATTTTTGCCAGGGCCGGGGTACGTTGGGCAAGGTCCATGAAGAGGACAAGGTCCAGCGCCATGGGAGCGGCCAGGATGGAATCGCGGAACAGGCAATTCACCTTGATTTGCATCGGGTAGCCGAGCCAGCCGAAGATGTCGATGTTATCCCAGCTCTCTTTGTTGTCGCCGCGCGGTGGGTAGTATTCGATCCGCACCTTGTGGTAGTAACCTTGATAGAGTTCCGGATAAAGATCCGGCTGGATGATGTGCTCGAGTACGGAAGACTTGGTTACTTCCTTGCTCTTGAAGTTGTCGGGATCGTCCAAAACTTCACCATCCCGGTTACCCAGAATGTTGGTGGAAAACCAGCCCGTCAGCCCCAGCATCTTGGCCTTGATGCCGGGGGCCAACAAGGTCTTCATGAACGTCTGACCGGATTTGAAGTCCTTCCCACAGATCGGTACTTTCTTCTTGAGCGCCAAGTTGGTGAGCGCAGGAATATCCACCGTAATATGCGGCGCGCCGTTGGCAAAGGGCACCCCGAGCTTCAAGGCCGCATAAGCGTAGATCATGCTCGGAGAAATGTCCGGGCTGTTGTTCTTCAGGCCTTCCTCAAAGGTCGCGAGGGTGTCGTGAACCGGCTGGGGCTCCGTGTAAGCCTCCGTCGACGCGGCCCAAATCATCACCAAGCGGTCGGCGCGGGACTGCTTCTTGAACCGCTGGATGTCTTCCATGACCTGTT
>Ga0326728_10003597_pt1 | contig 47683 bp, 43 predicted proteins | sample MB3enrmetagenome_FD_207602 | JGI IMG/M metagenome (GOLD analysis project Ga0326728, IMG submission 207602) | Lab enriched peat soil microbial communities from McLean, Ithaca, NY, United States - MB31MN | ecosystem: Environmental > Terrestrial > Soil > Wetlands > Peat | place: USA: New York...
GACATCTGCGCCCAGGGCGTTCATCCCAAACGCAAGCGGCGGTCCTTCCCTCGCGAAGTATGGCCTCACGGCGACAGATACCCAACTCGCAAGGAGGTCCGATGACTTATTTAAGTGGCATTGGACTAAAGTCCGCCCCACTTCGGTCTCCCACGGGCGCGCGGCCATTCGAGATAATAGGTTCGGAATGGCGATCTATCGACGGCACGCCGGAGCAATCCCTCTGTTCGTGCTGATGGCGCCCCTTATCGGGGCACAGACGGTCAACGTATGGCTTACCACGGACGACCAGAAGGCGCTGCTACAGGCCCAAGCAAACGTAACTTTCGCGAGCGGCGTCAACAGCACCGATCCCACGCTGGTGATTGACGATCGCACGGTGCACCAGACAGTCGAAGGCTTCGGCGCGGCGATGACGGACTCGTCGGCTTACCTGCTCAACGAGGTGTTGCCCGCATCCAATTTGCGGGCGGTCATGCTGACCCTCTTCGACCACGGACAAGGCATCGGTATCAGTTTCCTGCGCAATCCAATGGGGGCTTCGGATCTGGCGCGCACCGAGTACTCCTACGACGATCGACCGGCGGGCGCGACCGATCCCAATCTCGCGGACTTCTCGATCGCCCACGACCGCGCCGATATTTTGCCGCTGCTCGTGATGGCCAAGGGCATCAACCCGCAAATCAAGATGATGGGCAATCCCTGGAGCCCGCCGGGATGGATGAAAACCACGGGATCGATGATCGGCGGTTCGCTCAATGCTTCGGCGTATACGGCCCTGGCCGGCTATTTTGTGAAGTATCTCCAGGCTTATGCGCAGGCCGGGGTGCCGGTGGATTACATTTCGCTGCAGAATGAGCCGCTGAATGTGCCGGTGGATTACCCCGGCATGTCCATGAGTTCCGGCGAGCAACTGAATTTTCTCAAGAACTATGTTCTGCCGGCGCTCCAGGCGGCCAATCTGCAGACCAAGGTCTTGGTTTACGACCACAACTGGGACCAGCCGGGTTACCCGGAGGCAGTGCTGAGCGATGCAACGGTGGCTGCCTCGCCCAACGTGCGCGGCACCGCGTGGCACTGGTACGCGGGTCCTCCGGGCGCCATGACGGTCGTTCATAATCTCTATCCCGGGCTGAATAACTATGTGACCGAGGCGTCCGGCGGCACATGGATCGCCGACGAAGTGAAGCAGGACTTCGAAATGATCGTGCACTCGATGCGTAACTGGGCGAGCAGTTATGTGAAGTGGGGACTGGCGCTCGACCAGAACCGCGGCCCGCACGACGGTGGCTGCGGCACGTGCACGCCCTTGGTAACCGTAAACTCCGTGACTGGAGCGGTGAGCTACCCGGTGGATTATTATACGCTGGGGCACTTCAGCAAATTCGTGCTGCCGGGATCGACGGCGGTATGGTCTTCCAATGCCCCCGGCCTGATCGGCGCGGCGTTCAAAACTCCCAACGGGGGATCGGTTCTGGTGGTCTACAACGATTCAGAGATCGCCAGGACGTTCCAGGTGGCTTGGCAGCGGCGGTCGTTTCACTATACGCTGGCGGCTCTGGCTGGGGCGACGTTCACATGGTCCCCCGAGCCGGATGTTCGAGTCGCGGAACGCAGCGAGACAGCTATCCTTGGGCAGCGGGGGCAGGCGATCGCGACGGATTACACGATTTCCGCCCTGCAGCAGATCCAGGCTTCCAGCTACACCGAGGAGGCGAATCTCGAATCGGAATCGACCTCCGATACGGATGGCGGGTTCGACCTCGGATACGCCGTGGACGGCAGTTGGCTGGAGTACGACAACCTCGATTTTGGGAGCGGGCCGGGCACCGTGGACGTGCGCTGGGCGAGCAACGGGTCGGGAGGAAGGCTGGAGTTTCACCTGGACAGCGTCACCGGCCCGATTGTGGGACAAGGCAACTTCCCCGTGACCGGCGGCTGGGAGACGTGGCAGACATATTCCATCCCCGTTTCCGGCGCGCATGGCGTACACCGTCTATTCGTCGTGTTTCACGGCAGCGGAACGAATGGCTTGGGCAATTTGAATTGGTTCCGTTTTCATTAGCCGAGCGCGGCACGGCTACCGCTTGTACACCACCCCGCCTTTCATCACGAATTTCACGTGCTGTAACGCGGCGATATCCGCCAGCGGATCGCCCGGCACCGCCACCACATCGGCCAAATACCCGGCTTTGAGCGTTCCGATCTCGGTCTCCCACCCCAGCAGCTTCGCGCCATTCAGCGTGCCTGCCTGAATCGCCGCCAGCGGTTTCATGCCGTATTGCACCATCAGTGCGAACTCGCGCGCCTGCGTGCCGTGCGGAAACGGGCCCACGTCGGACCCCATGGCGAACTCGACGCCCGCCTCCATCTGCTTGCGAAATTCCACCGCATGCAGCGCCAGCATCTCGCGCTCGCGCGCCGCCAGGGCGGGCGAGGCGGCGTGGTCCGCGAAGTACTCCACGATGGTAAAAGTCGGTACCGCGAAGATCCCCTTGGTGCGCATCAACGTCATAGTCTCGGCGCTCAGTTGGTTGGCATGGTCGATCGAGGCCACGCCCGCTTTGGCGGCGTAGAGCGTTCCCGGCTCGCCCGTGGCGTGCACGGCCACGCGCTTGCCCACGCGGGCGGCTTCGCGCACGGCGGCCGTTAGCTCCTCTTCGGTGAACTGGTAGGGCGTGCTGAATTTGCCGTTGACCACGCGGTCGCGCCCGGTCTCATAAATCTTGATGAAATCCGCGCCTTCCTTGAACTGCTCGCGGATCACCTCCACCAGTTGCGCGACGCCATTGGCATAGGTGGCGTTGGGCAGCATATGCTGCGCCGGGTTGAAGCGGACGGCGTCCTCATGCCCGCCCAGAATATCCACCGCGTTGCCGCTGATGCGCAGCCGCGGCCCGGGAATGAGCCCGCGATCGATGGCATTGCGCACCGCGGTATCGGCCGAGCCGGCGCCCTCGGTTCCCATGTCGCGTTCGGCGGTGAAGCCCGCCAGCAAATCGTCGCGCGCCGCCAGCACCGCCAGAATGGTCCGCTGCGGCGCCGATTCCTCCACCGTCTGCATGTCTTCGTCGCCGGGATGCAGGAAGAGGTGGACGTGCGCATCGATCAATCCCGGCAGCAGCGTGCAATCGCCCAAGTCGGTGATCTCCGCTCCCGCCGGCCGTTGGACGGCGGAACCGACCTCGACGATCCGCTCGCCTTCCGCCAACACTTCGCCCGGCGCAATCGTTTTGCCGGTTTCGACATCCAGCAGGCGGGCGGCGTGCAGCACCACCGGCCGCGCGGGTTGCGCCCAGCCAGGCGGCAGGGCCATCCCCACGATCAGCACCACGGGAAAAAGAGTCTTGAACATATCGGAGCCACTATACCGCCAGGACTTGGTCCATTTCCAGGAACTCGCGGATGTGGGGGTGGTCCGAATGCGCCAGTTCGGCCACCGGTCCGAAGAAGATCACGCCGCCTTCGTAGAGAAATACCACACGGTCGGCCACTTTGTACATCAGGTCGAGATCGTGCGTTACGACCACCGAGGTCAGCCTGAGCTGATTTTTCAAACGCACCATCAGGTCGCCCAGGTGGTCGGACATGATGGGGTCCACCATGGTGGTGGGTTCGTCATACAGGATGCACTGGGGCTGCGCCGCCAGCGCGCGCGCAATCGCCACCGCCCGCTTGTAGCCGGTGGAAAGGTCGGAAGGGTAAGCCCGCTTGGCCTCGGCGATATCCACCATCTGGAGCAGTCCGTCAACCACGTCTTCCTTGTTCTGCTCGTTGTAATCCTCGCGCAACTCTAACGAAAACAACACGTTTTCGCCCACCGTGAGGGAATCGAACAAGGCCCCCGACTGGAACACCATGGTCACTTTCTTGCGGATGCGGCGGAGTTCGTCCTCGGGGAAATCGGTGATGTCTTCATGCGCCACGATCACGCGTCCGGAATCCGGCTTGAGAAACCCCATAATGTGCGAGAGCGTTACGGACTTGCCCACGCCGCTGCGCCCGATGATGGCCACCGTCTCTCCCGGGTCCACATGAAAGTTGGAATCGACCAAAACGGGTTTGTCGAACGTCTTATTAACGTGCCGGAACTCGATGTAATGGGGGTAGGGATCAGAGGTCAACGCAGGCCCACTCCTCGGGGGTATTTACATTCTGAAAAGACGCCACTACCGATGGTTTAATGCCAACCAGACGCAGCCGGTCGCTATGGAGCGCGTCGATCACCTTCCGCACGCCGCGCCCGAAGGCTGCTTCGATCGGCCCGCGCGCCTCGCGCCGGTACACCGCGCACAGCGGCTCCGCGAGGCCGGAAACGGGGTTTACGGGAATCAGCGCGTCGGCTTCGAAAGCCTTTGCGGCTATCAGCAGGGAGCGGAGGAATTCTCGCGAGATCCCTGGCATGTCGCAAGCCGCGATCAGATTCCACTCGGCTGCCGTATGGCTCAGCGCGGTCAAAATGCCGCCCAACGGCCCTTCCCCTGGGTAAACATCGGGAATTACTGGAAATCCAAGCTGCTCATAGGATTGAGGATTTCCCACGAAAACCGCCGAGCCCGCCGCCCGGCTTACCTGCCGCGCCACGTGCCCCGCCAGGGTGGTGCCGCGGAAGGGCAGCAACGCCTTATCGCGCCCCATCCGGGAGCTGCGGCCCCCCGTCAGCACATAACCGGCCCGGCTCACAGGGAAATGATAACATTGGCTTTTACGCTATACAGCGACAACCGTTTGATCTATACTGAGGTGTAAAACATTTTGCGCAGGTTCTGTTTTGCGATGTTGGTGGGGACGTTCGGAATCGCCACCCCCTTTTGGGCCGGCGAGACATCCGTTCCCACTCCCGGCCAGGCAGTGCGCATCACCAGCGTGGTCCGGCCGGACCCGCGCACGGGGAGACTGGTACGCAGCATGGTGGTTGATACCAAGCCCGTTGCCCAGCCGGCGGCCGCCGCTACGGTGCCAGCCGCTGCGTCTCCGGACGTCGAAGAAATCGTCGAACAGATCGCCCGCGCCGAATCTCTTCCTCCGCGATTAATCCATTCCGTGATCAAAGTCGAAAGCAATTACAACCCGCGCGCGGTGTCGCCCAAGGGCGCCCTGGGGATGATGCAATTAGTTCCCGATACCGCCCGTCGATTTGGTGTGGCGGACGCGTTCAACCCCGCGGACAACATTCAGGGCGGCGCCAGGTATTTGAGATATCTTCTGGACCTGTACGGCGGCAATTACCCTCTGGCGTTGGCGGCATACAACGCGGGCGAAGCTGCGGTGGCCAAGTACGGAACCGTGCCGCCCTACGCCGAGACGCAGAACTATTTGAAACTCGTGGCCCGGCATCTGGCGGAACCACCCAAGCCTCAGGCCGCGACAGCCAAGGAACAGAAAGCTCAACCCGCGGAAGCCGGACCTGGCGGTCCCGCCCATGTTGCGGAGGTTACGGAAACCGATGGGACCGTCCGGTACGTTTCGCGATAGGGGTCACAGTATGCGGTTTTGGGCGCTTGCGGCATTCGGTTCGATTCTGGCGGCCCAGACCGGAAACGAGCCGGTCGCTTCGGTAACCGCCGTCCGTCACTGGTCCTTCAAGGATTCCACGCGAGTCGCCGTGGAAGTTTCGGCGGAGTTCCAATATCGCACCGACCGCTTGCACAATCCCGAGCGTGTCTACTTCGACATACTCAATGCCATGCCGCGGTTCGGGGCCAAGCGGTTCTACATCGAGGATGTCTCCGATGCACTGCTCAAGCGCATCCGCGTGGCGGAAACCAAGCCGAACGTCACCCGCATCGTGCTCGATTTAGCCGACGCGGTGGACGTTTCTCCTTCCCAGCTCACCAATCCCGACCGGTTAATTGTGGAGTTGCGCAAAGCGCCGCCCGCCGGCCCGTCCACCGATGCGAGCCCCGTTTCGACTGCGCCCGTGCTCCCCAAGCCGGAAATTCCCGAGTCCGCGCCGGCTCCCAAAGCCACCGCTGACAATTCCAGCGCCGCGAAGGAGCCAGTCGAGAAGCCCGCAGTAGAGACGCCCACGGCCCAGAGACCTCCGGTGGAATCCCCCGTCGAGGTGGCTGCCGTGGCAAACCCCGGCGCCCCGCCGGCTGTCGCCGAATCGGCCAAGCCGCTTCCCGATCCGGCCGCCGAAACCGGCAAAGCCGCCCGCCGCACTTCTCAAGGCGAAACGTCGCTGGTCCGCGCCTTGGGATTGAAGGTCAATCGCGTGGTTATCGATCCCGGCCATGGCGGCCACGATAACGGAACCGAGGGCGCCAAGGGCCTGCTGGAGAAGGACCTTGTGCTCGACGTCTCCAAACGGTTGGGCAAGCTGATCGAGAATCGCATGCAGGCCGAGGTCATCTATACCCGCACCGATGACACCTTCATCCCGCTCGAAGGCCGCACCGCTCTGGCCAATGAAAAGAAGGCCGACCTGTTCCTCTCGATTCACGCCAACTCTTCGCCGGCGGTCAAAGTGGCGGGCGTCGAAACGTATTATCTGAATTTCACCGAGTCGCAGGACGCGCTGGACGTGGCTTCGCGCGAGAACGCCACCTCGCAAAAGACCATCTTCGAGCTGCGCGATATCATTCAAAAGATCACCCTGCACGACAAGGCCGAGGAATCGCGCGAGTTCGCCGCGCGCGTACAGGCCGCGCTCTTTGCTTTTTCCCTCCGCAACTTTCCCGCCGAGAGGAATCGCGGCGTGCGCAAAGCGCCGTTCGTGGTTCTGATTGGCGCCAATATGCCGTCGGTGCTGGCGGAGATCGGCTTCCTCAGCAATCCGCGGGAAGAGTCTCTGCTCAAGAAATCCGACTACCGGCAGCGCCTGGCGGAGGCGCTGTTTCGCGGCGTGCAGCGCTATGCCGATAGCTTGAGCCATTTTCAGGTGGCGCAAAACAAGTAGCCCGCCAGCCAACCTCCCGCATAATGGTGGAGTACGACCTTCCCCGTTTGCGGGTATTGTGTGAGATCCTGGCCGCGACGGAGAATGGTGTGACGGCACGGTGGAACGCGAAATCCTCCCGTTGGGTGGATCTTCCCGGATGGTTGAGCGGCCGAATTCCATTCTAATAATTGAAGATCCGTTAATTAGAAAATTGATTGCCGGCATTCTCACGCGCGCCGGCTACCGCATAACCGAGAGCGACCAGCCCGAGGGTGTCGAAAAACTACGCAAGCAGCCGCGGGATTTTTGCCTGTTAATCACCAATAGGCCACAGGACTTCCTGGAATTCGCCGAGACAGTTCCTTTGCTGTATATCGCGGCTATGCCGGACCTCGAGCTGGCGAGCCGCTTTCGTCGTTGCGGCGTGCTGCGAAAGCCTTTCCACCCGGTCAAGATGCTGGAACTGGCCACAGCGCTGGCCGGCCCCGTTGTACCATGAAGCCGATGGGCTTCTATCTTTGGCTGGATGCGGAAGTCGCCTGGGCGCAGGGAACATACGAATACCGTCCCATGGGCGCGGCCGTGATCTCCGCCTCCGACCTGTTTCGCCGCCGCGATTTCGATGCGCGGCGCAAGCCCCAGCCGCCCGGAACGGCGCGCTACGCCGGCCAGTTCGCGTCATTGGGACACTTGAACGCGCAACTGAAAAAGCGGCGCGGCCGCGCGCCTGACTAGCCCCTCCTACTTCACCGCTTCCTGCAATCCCACCGCCGCGCCTTGAATCGCCTCGCCCGCGTTCTCCAGCACCTTGCCCACGCGCGCGATCTGTTCGTCGGCCAGTTTCCATTGTTTCTGCTCGATGCTCTCGCGCACGCCCGGCAGCGTCTTCACGCCGTATCCGGTGTAAAATCCCGGAGCGTAGATCTGGTTCTTGAACCACGGCCGCGCGGGCAGGCCGTCGTTCAACAGGAAGGCGCGCTCCACCGCCACCAGGCGGTCGTCGACCTCTTTGAGCGCCGCGCCGGCCAGCGCCGCGCCGCCGTTCTGGGACGCGTGCGCCATGGCCTTGTCGAAATCCGCCGTGGTGCGCTCCAGCGCCGCGAGGCCGTTTTCCAGGGGCGCGAAGTTCAAAAACGGCGGCACCGGTTCTTTTTCCGGCGGCACGGTTCTTACGCGCGGATTTTCAATGGCCGTGAAGACGCCATCGTCGATCTCGCGATTGCGCTCCATAATTTCGTCGCGCTTATCGTGCGCCAGTTTCTCCACCTCCGCCACGTAGCGGCGCACGGTGTCGGTGAAATCGTCGAAATCGAAAGGCAGCAGATCGGCGTCGGCCAGCCGCATCATGGCCGTTCCCGCCGTCTGAGCCAGCGCCCGCGCGTAGACGAAGGTGGTGTCCGAAAAATGGGTGTACCAGTAGAAATCGTCGTAGATGGAATGGTAGATTCCGCCGCCGTCTTCTCCGCCGAACCCCAGGTTGAGCGATGCCACTCCCAGGTGATCCAGAAACGCCGTATAATCGGAACCCGAGCCCAGCGCGCCGATCCGCAAATCCGCGCGCGTGCGCGCCTCCGTACGGTCCTGCGGTATTGCCATGGGGCTGTGCGGACCGGCCAGCCGCTGGGCCTGCAGCCGCTTCCACACCGAGATCTTGGCTTCCGGATCGGCGATGTCCCGCGCCACGCCGTTCATGAACTTCTCCAATGTGTGCGAGCCCTCGGCCTCCAGGAATCCGCGGCTGTTGCTATCGGAATTGATGTAGACGGCGGCTTTTTGCGTCAACTCCGCGGCATGCGTTTCGGCCCACTCCGTCGAGCCCAGCAAACCCGGTTCCTCGCCATCCCACACGCAGTAGATCAGGGTGCGCTTGGGTTTCCACCCCTGCTGCGCCAACGCGGCGAACGCGCGCGCTTCTTCGAGCAACGCGATGGTGCCTGAAATGGGGTCGTCCGCGCCGTTCACCCACGCATCGTGGTGGTTACCGCGCACGATCCACTCATCGGGGTAGACGGCGCCGGGGATGCGCGCAATCACGTCATAGAGCGGTTTGCGGTCCCAGTTGAAATTGACTTTGAGATGCACCTTGGCCGGCCCCGGCCCCATGCGATAGGTGAGCGCCAACCCTCCGCGCCACGGTTCCGGCGCGACCGGTCCCTCGAGGGCCGCCAGCAGCGGCTGGGCGTCCGCGTAGGAAATGGGCAGCACCGGAATTTTGGTGAGAGTCGTCACCTGGTCGAGCGGCAGCCGCTTGGCTTCCGGCGTGGCGCCCACCCCCGGTGTCAAAGGGTCTCCCGGATAGACCGGCATATCCATGACGCTGCCGCGTTGCACGCCGTCTTTCGGCCGGTACGGCCCGTCGGGGAACGTCTCACCCGGCGTGTACCCATCGTCGCGCGGATCGGAATAGATCAGGCACCCCACGGCGCCGTGTTCCGCCGCCACTTTGGGTTTGATGCCGCGCCACGAACGCCCGTAGCGGGCGATCACAATCGCCCCTTTCACGGAAATCCCGTGACGATCCAGAATCTCGTAATCGTCCGGCACGCCGTAATTGACGTAGACCAGCGGCGCGGTGACATCGCCATCGATGGAGTAGGCGTTATAGGTGGGAAGCTGTTCGTCGTGCTGCGAGGAAGTCGGGTCGACCGCCACCGTCGGCTCCTCGAGTTTGGCCGTGAACCGCGTGGGCGCCACCATTTCGAGCAGCCGCTCCTTGGGGGTAGGGAAGAGCACGTCGAAGCTCTCGATGTGGGCGTCCAGTCCCCATTCCTTGAAATGCGCGAGGATCCATTCGGCGTTGTCTTTATCGTATGGCGAACCGACGTGATGCGGCCGCGCGGACAGCCGTTCCATGTATGCGCGCAGCGTGGGAAGCTCGGGAAGGGCGCGGAATTTGGCCTCCCAATCGCGCTCCGCGCGCGAGGAATCGGCCGAATAACCCCGCAGCGGCGGGACGTCCTGCGGAATGGCCGGCGTGAGCGAGAGAGCGGCGCCGGCGAGGAAGAGGAGCAGTCGTTTCATAAGAGGTTTATTCTACCCCGAACTCCAGTGGGGCATCGCTACTTGGTGCGCTTCGCCAGGATTTCGTAAACCGGCTTGTTGTCCGCGAACACCCGCCATTCGCTAACCGCGCCGTCGCGAATGATGGCCTTCCAAGCCGCCGGCGTGTGCCAGGCTGTTTCGTCTATGGTTCCTCCCGCCTCGCCGGCGGCCAGCACGGTGCCGCCTTCCGCCACGAGAGTATCGATTTCGATCCGAAATTCGGACACAATCGCGAAATACCCGATCCATGCCTGGTGCATGGTTTCGGCGCCGCGCGAGCGATTGCCCATCGAATCGACGAACAAATGGTCCGGGGTCATGAGCGCCGTGAGAGCGGCAACGTCGTGACGGTTGATAGCGGCTACGAATTGGTGGAAGGTTTCGGAGGCAGCGGACATGCTGTTATTGTCGCGCGGTAATGTGAGCGCGGTCTCAAGCCTGGATGACGTTGAGTCCTGGTATGTACCCGAAGTGACGGAGATTGCCAGTAGCGACACCGAAGCCGAGTTGCAGGGCAGTGGCGGCGATCAAAAGGTCTTCGAAAGCGATATTCACGCCCTGTTCGGCCTGGTCGCCTTCGATGCGGCCCGCAAGCTTGGCTACCTCGACTGTGACCGGATGGATTGGCAGGTCGCGGATGAGCTCATCGACGAAAGCCTGCCGGCGTTGCCGCCGTTCCTGCAGCTTGGCGCGTTGAATGCCATGCGTCAGTTCCACAACGGTTACCACCGAAAGACCGATCTCGATTTCTCCGTAACCGGTTTTGAAGTGTTCGAGAATCTGCCGTACGGTGTGGCCCTGGCGCTCGGCGGCGACGACCACACTCGAATCGAGGATTAATCCCACGAGGGAGGGTTCCACGGTTTGCGTTTGCGGATGATCTCTTCCACGTCGGCCGCGAAATCCGGATCGAGCGTTGGGGCTTGGCCGGTCTCTTCCTCGTGCGCCTTGGCCAGGGCGATGCACTCGGAGATGGTACGGCGCACCGGAGCCGCGGCACGGACCACGGCGACGGGCTGCGTGTCGCGTTCGATGACGACTTCCAGACCGGCCTGAACGCGTTGCAAGATGCTGGCCATGTCACGCACCGCATCGGCTTCGCTCACACGCAGGATTGACGGCTCCATACCTCCAATCATAGCGTTTCTTCCTCTTCGTCGTCCTCGGCGGCTAAAGCGGCGGACAGATCCGCCTTGGTTTCGGCATTGCGCTGCTTCCGTCAATCCTGCGATTTTGCTGGGATTTTAGGGCTCAAGGCGGAGTTGTCCACAAGCTGTCGGCCAACGTACCTGAATACGGGACTCTCATTAAATATGGGAAACTCAAGTTGATATTCGGTTACGTACCCTTGACCACTCGTATCGAAGTACGTTATTAGCAGCGGCAAGACTACTCCCGGCTCTCGGGCAGTCTCAGAGAGGACACGAATGGCGTTATCAATACTCTGCTTCGTGAGGGGAGAGGTCTGCCCGTCGCGCTTAATCGTCATTAACACATTTCGAAACTCGTCTGGATGGATGATTGGAATCGGATGAAAGTGAACACTAACTGTTTTCACCTCCAGAGTCGAGAACGATATATTTACGGCAACAACACCTCGATTGACAATCTGAATAAACGGGGTTTGGTAAGGGCCATGGGCCGGGGACCGTTCTATAAACAATTCAGGCGTCGGGCGGCGGTCCTTTTCGCGTTTCAGTGATAGAGCGAGTTCATCCCGTTCCGCCTCTACCTCATTGAGCTTCCGCCTTTCACTCTTCCATACACTAAAGCAGGCAACCGAGAAGGAAACTACAGCAAGTGTGCTAAACAGGAACTTAGCTTGTAAAGTCGAAACATAAGCCGCTAAGGCAGTAAAGGGAACACTTAAACTTCCCGAAGCACCCGAGAGCCAATTCGATGTGAGTCTCTTAAAGAATTCTCCAATCGATGCGCCGTTCTTTTGTTGGCCACCCATGACGCCGGAAATTCTAGCACGAAAGCATTTGTAAGCGTAGGCCACATATGTTCCCAACTGGATGAAGGCGTATGGATATCCGTAACGATAACCAGACACCAGGACCTATCTTCGCCCTCCCCCAACCCGTTGCTACCGTCCGCGCGAAAGTGTATACCGGATATGATTGGAGGTTTTGCGTGACGGTTCGAATTCTCACCGCCATGACGGCGATTTGCTGGAGCTTCCCGGCCTGGTCGCAAGCAGTGCCAGGCTCCATCGCGGGACAGGTTCTGGATGACAAAACCGGGGCGCCCGTGCGCTTTGCGACGGTGGTGCTGACCGGCCCGGTCTCACAAGATATGCTGGCACCGGCGACGTTCTGTCCCTCGATGTACCTGGTTCCTCCATCGACCCCTCCGAAACGTGTGGAGATCACCGCCGACGAACTTGGCCACTTCACTTTCAGCGGAGTCGCGCCCGGCAACTACGCCGTGGGCGCGCATCGCGATGGCTATACACCCTCGCTTCATGGGCCGACTCACGCCACGCGGGAGCTGGTGACCGTGAAGGAAAACGGCCAGGTGGGCGGGATCGATATTCGCATGCCGCCGTGCGGGGTCATCGCCGGGAAAGTGGTGAATGAAAATGGCGAGCCCGTTCAGAACGTCGAGATGGTGGCGCTCCGTTACTATTACGGTGCGTGGATGTGGCGTCCGCCGGTGGCGCCCGATACGCCGCTCAAAGCCTACACCAACGATCTCGGCGAATTTCGCATTGCCAATCTGGCCGAGGGTTCGTATATCGTGCGTGCTGCGGCGCCGCCGCAAGCCCGCGCCCGCAAAGCGGCGCCATCGTATCCCGCCCAGTTCTATCCGAATGCCCTCAGCCCGGAAGCCGCGCAGCCCATTGCGGTCACCGGCGCGGCGGTCAGCCAGGCCCAGTTCACCTTGCAACCGGGGCCGGCGTACCACATTTCGGGCACCATCGACTCCCACGGCGCCAGCCAGGAGTTCTGCTTCGGCTTGGCGCCCAAACGTTACAATTCGTCGCTGGCGCAGGTGATCGGCCGAGTGGTGCGGTGTTGCGGCAATGGCGCGTTTACGATCGACGACGTGCCGCCCGGCTCGTATGTGCTGAGCGCCGTGGCGTGCCACGCGTCGCCGCGGCTGGGCGCCGTCCAGGCGATTGAGGTCGGCGGAAATGTCGAAGGGCTGAACGTCGAGCTCACCTCCGGCCGCCCCGTTTCGGGGGTGGTCAAGAGCGAGGGCGTGGATGTTTCCGGAATCCAATTGGCACTCTACTCGCCGGAGCTGCTCCTCGGGTTTGTCCCGCGCACCGCCATCGGTACGGACGGCAGCTTCGTTTTCGACCACGTTTTGCCGCGCCACCATATTGTCGGTTTTTCCGGGCTGCCGGCGGGCGCGTACGTGAAATCGGTAAAATACGACGGCCGCGAGGTGCCGTCCTCCGGCTTCGAAATCGCGGGCGATGCCGCGATCGAGATCACGCTTGCGCGCCAGGGCGCCGCGCGGCTCGCAGGGTCGGTGCTCGATAAATCGGGCAACCCGGCACCGTACGCCATGGTGATGGCGCTGCCCGCCGATGACGGCCCGGCTGAATCCGCCAGAGACTTGATGGCCGACGAGAAAGGCAACTTCACTTTTTCCGCGCTGCGGCCGGGAGCCTACAAGGTGCTGGCCTGGGAGGTCCGCTACAACGCCTACGGAGTGGTATCCGCCGATCCGGCCTTGCCCATGCTCTTCGAAACCAATGCTCGCACCGTGACGCTTTCCGCCGGCGCGCCGTCATCCGTGTCGCTTACACTGAATACCCAGGAAGACGTAAACCGCGCTCGCGCCGCCGCGGGACTGACTCCGCCCAATACTCCATGACCGCCGAGGCCCTCGCATGAAAAAACACACGATACTTGTCTCTCTGCTCGCTTCCGGTTCGATGCTGTTCGGACAAAGCGCCACCAGCTCCGTGGAAGGACAGTTGGTGAACGCGGCCACGGGCGCGCCGGTGAAGCACGCCACCGTCACTCTCCGCATGGGGCGAGGTGTTCCGGCGCCGGCGGGCCAGGCTGCCGCGAATCCCGGCGCGAACGTTGTCGAAACCGACGAGCAAGGCCGGTTCGCGCTCCGCAACCTGCCGCCCGGCGGGTATTGGCTAACCGCGCAGCGCCAGGGCTATCTCGATCAGAATCAGAACCAGGGCATGCGCTCCACGGACATGCTGATCGTGGGCGAAAACCAGAAGATGACCGGGCTCACCTTGCGACTTACGCCCCATGCCGTGATCTCAGGCAAGGTATTCGATATCGACGGCGATCCGATTGCGGGTGTGCAGGTGTACGCTCTCCGTTCGAGCTACGTGAACGGCAAGCGCCAACAGGTTCCGGGTGGCATGGGCTTTCCGATGAACCCCGTTACCACCAACGATCTGGGGGAGTACCGGATCGCCGGATTGGCGGCCGACACGTATTTCGTGATGGCCGGACCACCGCGCTCCGGCTCGTTTGCCTACGGGGAGCAGCCGCCGCCGCCGGACAAACCGGAACTGGCCTATGTAAGCACGTTCTACCCTGGCGCGACCAGCGCTGCCACAGCCACCCCCGTCAAGGTAACGTCAGGCGCCGACGTTCGCGGAACCGATATCAAGTTGGTCAAGACGAAAACCGTGACCATTCGAGGGCGAATCATCGACTCTGGGGCGCCGGAAAATCGATCGGCGTTTGTGGGCTTGATACCGCGAGAGGCCGGAGGGTTCCCGTTCGGTTCCACTGGCAGCGCCATGGTTTTGCCGGGCGGCGCTTTTCAGATTTCAGCGGTCACTCCCGGATCGTATTACTTGATGGCGCGGCGGAGCGACGATCACGGGCAGGTTGTGGCGGGCGGAGGTGCGGTTATCGAAGTTGGCGAGAAGAACCTGGATGGAATCACGGTCGAGATGCGGCCGGCGGTGGACGTGGAGGGAATCGTGAAGTCCGACCCGCCCGGCCGCTGCGGGGGCGGCTTCGTCTCCCTGCTGGACGAATCCGGCTCCATGGGAATGCCGGGAGCCAATATTTCCTCCGATTCGAAGTTCACGCTGAAAAATGTCTATCCGGGGACGTACACGTTGAACCTGCCGAACAACGGCACGTGTTGGGTCGAATCCGTCCGGTTCGGCGGGCGGGAGATGACCGGCGCGCGGGTGAGAGTGGATGGCGCCGGCCCGCTTGAAATCACCATGGCCGTTTCGCAGGCGCGGGTGGAAGGCAAGGTAGCGGATTCCGCCGGGAAGCCGGTCGAAGCCGCGCTGGTTAGTTTCCTGGCGAAAGACGAAACCTGGCCGGCTCCCAGGACCGGATCGACCAGCCGCACCGGCGGCTTCATAATGACTGGCTTGCGGCCCGGCGCCTACGAAGTGTTGGCCTTCGAAAACGTGGATCTCGCGGCCGCTCAATCTCCCGAGTACGTCAAGCAGTTCGCCGACCATGCCAAGAGCATCACGGTGCAAGATGGCTCGCACCAGAGCGTGCAACTCACGGTCATCCCGGCTTCCGCCACCGGCAGATCCGCGCTTACGCCCATGCTGCCCCACACCGCGGGAAGCGTGGAAGGCACCGTGGTAAACGCGGTTACGGGAGCGCCACTCGCCGCCGCGACCGTCATATTGGGAACGAATGCCAGGTTCCGCCCTCAACTCGGCACAACGGCCAGCCCGATCGCAAGCGGGCCCGGAGGGCCGTGGGAGACGAGCGTGGAAACCGATGGACAAGGCCGCTTCACCATTCCCGACGTTCCGCCCGATTTCTATTACATCTCCGCCGAGCGCCAGGGCTTCACCGCTACTTCGTCCGATCGCCCGAACGGCATCGGCTCCGCCATCGTTGTGGGCAACGGACAACGGATTACCGGTTACACCATCCCGCTATCGCCACAAAGCGTGATCGCCGGAAAGGTCACCGATGAATTCGGCGAGGCCGTGAGCACCGCGCAGGCGGTCCTATACCGCGCCGAATACGCTCACGGCTCCCGGCGGATGATCCGTTTGGGGGCGGCACAGACCGACGACCTCGGCAAGTTCCGCCTCTTCGGCATGCCGCCGGGATCGTATTATCTGGCGATCATAAAGCGGAGTTCAGTTCGTCTCTCGCAGCCGGCCGCCGAAGCGCCGGCCACCGAACCCGGCGTGGGCTTCGGGATGGTTTGGTATCCCAACTCCCTCGAAGCGGCGGGAGCCAGGCCCATCGCGGTTGGCGCCGCGGCGGAAATTCCGCTCGATATGGTCATGCGGCGAACCAAGCTGGTGCACATCCGCGGAACCGTGACGGATGGGGAAGGCGCGCCCGCCAGCCGCCCCGAGGTGGCCTTGAGTCCCCACGAATTGGGAACTGCGGGGGTGGTGGGCAGCCTCTCCATCAAGCCCGATGGCGAATTTGAAATCGCTAACGTACCGGCTGGCTCCTATCTTCTTTCCGCGCGCACCACCTCGACCGGGCCCGCTACGAATCGCATGGCCACCGAGCGCCGGGCGTTCCTCCGGCTGGATGTGGGCGATCAAAATGTAGAGGGTGTCCAACTGAATCTGGTGCCCGCCAGGCAGGTGCATGGCACTGTGAAGGCGGACGGCGGCACCATGCCGTTTGCCTTTATAACCGCTTCCGCGCCGGAGGGCCTCGCGGCCCAGGGCAATTCCATGCAGCCCGGTGGCGAATTCACGCTTGGTCCGGTTTGGCCCTTGACCTATGCGATCGAGGCGGCGAACATGTGCCCGACCTGTTATCTCAAATCGGTGCGTTACGCCGGCAGGGATGTGCCGGAACAGGGCATCGAGTTCCAGGGCGAAGGCGAACTGGAACTCGCGATCAGCCCCGCGGGCGCGGCGCTCGACGGAGTGGCGCTCGACCCGCAACGCCAGCCAGCCCCTGGCGCGTCCGTAACGGTAACGCGGGCCGGCGGCTTCGGACACATTCTCAGCGGCAAAGCGGACGAACACGGTGCGTTCCATTTCGCTGGATTGCGCCCTGGCGTGTACCGCGTGTATGCGTGGGAAGGCGGTACGCCCGAGATCTCCCCCGACGCCCTGGCGCCTTTTCAATCGCGGGCAACCACCGTCACGTTGGAAGAGAACGGGCACGAGAAAACCCAGGTCACCGCGATCAAACGGTAGAGGTCGGCGCCGATCTCCTCAAAAAACGCCCCTTGCCAAAAGGCGAATAAAAGGCGAAAATGAGGAATGGCACTTGTCGGCATTGCCCGCATGGCCGCCCAGAGTCCTCTGGTCGAAGCCAAGCGCACGGTCCAGTATTTCGAAATCGCCGCCCGGAGCATTCTCAACCGCACCAAACCGGGAATGCCGTTCGAATGGACCATCAACCCCTATCGAGGCTGCGAGTTCGGCTGCAAATACTGCTACGCCCGCAACACCTACGAATTCATGGAAATGCCGGTGACCGATTTCGAGGACAAGATCTACGCCAAATCCGCCGCCGCCCACCTGTTGCGCCAGGAACTGCGGGGGATCGATCCGCGCGGCGCCATCGCCATCGGCACCGCCACGGACCCCTACCAGCCCGCCGAGCGGCGCTTCGGCCGCACTCGCTCGATTCTCGAAGTCTTTGCCACGCAGACCGGCTGGAATCTCGGGATCGTCACTAAATCCGATCTGGTCACCCGCGATACCGATCTTCTGCGCGAGATCGCCCGCCGCAATTTGCTCTCGGTGAATCTCACGGTCACCACGCTCGATGAAAAGCTGGCGCGCCTTCTGGAACCGCGCGCGCCGCGCCCCACGCTGCGTCTGGAAGCCGTGACCAAGTTGAGCGCGGCCGGTCTGCGCGTGGGCGTCTATGCCAAGCCGATTCTGCCCGGCCTCACCGATAGCGAGCGCGCGCTCGACCGGCTCGCCAAAGCCTCGCGCGACGCCGGCGCCGTGGTCTTCGGGGGCGGTCCGCTGTTCCTCACGCCCGCTGCACAGAAAGTCTTCCTGCCGTTCCTGGAAGAGCATTTTCCGCGTCTCGCGCCGCAATATCGCGAGCAATTCGCCAAGAGCAACTACCTGGACCGGCCCTACAAGAACCTGCTGGCGGTGAGGCTGCAAAAGCTGCGCGAGCGGTATGGATTCGATACCGGCCCGGTAGATTTCAAGCCCGAGTTGTGGGCGCTGCCCGAGCAAGCCACCCTGTTTCCGCTACAGTGAAGGCTGAATGGATCTGGCCGCTTTCGAATGACACCTGGCGGAGTGGACATCTATTTTCTTGCCTCGCCTTCCGGCCTGGCGAGAGGTGCCAGGTACAGCAGGTGGAAGTCAGGATCGCGCCACTCATAATAGGCCCTGGCAGGCTGTCGCGACACACCATCAATCCGCCCTTCGATCACCAGTAAGCGACTGTTCAGGCTGTACGAAACCTTCCCGTAAGGGTCGTCGTGGGGATTGCCAAAATACACATAGCCAAAAGGAAAATGGCCGAAGACCCTGCCGGTCCGTACGTCGACGACTCCGATATCCGCGCACCCAGTGCCGCAGGTTGCCTCGACCAGCAAATATGTGCCCGCGAAGTTGGGACCTTTCTTAATGGCGAACAGAATCTCATCGCGAAAATGGGGATTGGCGGCTTGGTTGACCCCCTTGAAGTTTGGAGCCGCCAAGTGCCCGTTCCACGTTGCCGAGGGCGGGTAGCAATCGAATCGCAGGCACATCTCGCCGGCAAACGCGCTTTGAAGGCAGGCTGCCGAGCTCAGCGCCAAGACGAGCCATAAGTAACAACGCCTATCTCTTGCATGCATAAGTTGGTCTTCGGCTGCGGGAATCTTTAGCGTACAGCAACGGGAGTCTTTTGGATCAGGTGGAGGCTCGTCCCGACCCACTCATAGTAAGTCCGTGATGGGACACGTGAGCCATCGACTGACCCCTCAACCATCAGAAGCCGGCTGTCCAGGCGAAAGACAAGCCCACGGTATGGGTGCGGCCCCCCAACCACGACCGTACGAAAGGGCAGATTCTCATATATGTGGCCACTTCGCACGTCTACAACCACCACGTAGCAGCAACCGGTCCCGCAGGTTACTTTCACGATTGTGTAGAACCCGGCGAAGTTCGCGCCCTTTCCTAACTCGAATTTGACAGAATCTCGGAACCTCGGGTCCGCGTCCGGCCACGTATCGGCTCCCGGCTTAAATCTAGGTGCGGCAGAATGCCCATGGAACACGGCCTGCACTGCGTAGTCTGCCCAGTGCGGGTCGGCACCCCGCAGCAGCTTGGTTGTCGATGCCATCCAGATAAATGCGATACCGGCGGTCGCAATTTTGCGGAGTAACGCAGTCACGGGGAGAATCTCTTTTTGTCGGACCATTTGCAAAGCGGTCATCGACCCGCTGCGGTGCCATTCGCGTCGCAGAGGCCTTGGCAAATTCTCATATAAGCGTATTCCTCCGCGAAGAGCAAGGGGGCTGCCCGAGCAAGCCACGCTGTTTCCGCTACAGTGAAGGCTGGATGGATCTGGCCGCTTTCGACTACCACCTGCCGGAAGAGCTCATCGCCCAGGAGCCGCTGGCCGATCGCGCGGCGTCGCGCATGCTGGTGCTCGACCGCGCCGCCGGCCGCTGGGAAGACCGGCAGTTTCGCGACCTCCCGCAATTTCTGGGTCCCGGCGATTGTCTCGTGCTGAACGATTCGCGCGTCTTTCCCGCCCGCCTCTTCGGCCACCGCGCCGGCCTGCGGGCGCTGCCGATCGGCAAAAACAATCCCAAGCGAAGCGAGCATTTGAGCGGACGCGTGGAAGTTCTCCTGCTGCGACCGCTCGCCGGCGACGGTCAGGAATGGGAGGCCCTGGTGCGCCCCGGCCGCAAAATGCGGAGCGGTGAGCGCATCCGGTTCGAAGACGGGCTCGAATGCGAAATCGTTTCGCACGGCGAGTACGGCCAGCGGACCGTTCGCTTCCACACCGATGGCGACCTTTTCGCGGCATTCGACAAAATCGGCCACGTGCCCTTGCCGCCGTATATCAAGCGCGCAGACGAACCGGCCGATCGCGAACGCTACCAGACCGTATTCGCGCGCGAACGAGGCTCGGTCGCAGCGCCCACCGCCGGCCTGCATTTCACACCCCAGATCCTCGACGAATGCCGCGCCCAGGGAGCTTCGATCACGCGCGTCACCTTGCACGTGGGCCTGGGGACGTTTCAGCCGCTGCATGCCGTCGAAGTGGAACAGGCGCGCCTGCATGCGGAGCGCTACCGCATCGCCGCCGAGGATGCCGCCATGATGCGCGCCGCGCGCCGCCTGGTGGCGGTGGGCACCACCAGCGTGCGCACCATCGAATCGGTCCTGCGCGACGGCTCTCTGGACGCGCGGGAGGGCGAGACCGATATCTTTATTTATCCGGGCTTCGTTTTTCGCGGCACCGGCGCCATGCTGACGAATTTCCATCTGCCGCGCACCAGTCTGCTGCTGCTGGTCTGTGCCTTCGCCGGCACGGAGTTAGCCCTGGCCGCCTACCGGCATGCCGTCGCCGAGCGGTATCGCTTCTACTCCTATGGCGATTGCATGCTGATCGTCTGACTCGTCCCGCCGCCGTAAGCTATGCTGGTTTTTATGCTCGGCGAGAAATTGCGCGAATTGGGCGTGGTGGGCGCCGGCGGGGCCGGATTTCCCACCTACGTCAAGGCGCAGTCGCAAGTCGAGTACATGATCGCCAACGGCGCCGAGTGCGAGCCGCTCATCCACAAAGATGCCGAGCTGATGAAGCACTTCCCCGCCGAGATCCTGGCCGGTATGGCTTCCATGATGGAGGCTACCGGCGCGCAAACGGGCAAGTTCGGAGTCAAGACCAAGAACGCGGAATCGATCGAGGCGCTCAAGCACAACCTGCGCTCGGACCGCATCGAATTCGTGCTGCTGGGCGATTTCTACCCTTCGGGTGACGAATACGAGCTGGTTTACACCGCCACCGGACGGCTGATTCCACCCGCCGGCATCCCGCTCAACGTGGGCTGCGTGGTGAACAATGTCGAGACGCTTTACAACGTCAACCTGGCGGAACAGAACCGGCCCGTCACCGAAAAGTTCCTTTCCGTTTGTGGAGCCGTAAGCGACCCCAAGTCGTTTTGGATCCCCGTGGGCACGCCGTTTCGCGACCTGCTGGCGCTGGCCGGCGGCTCGACCGTCGCCGATTGCGGCGTCTTCGTCAGCGGCATCATGATGGGCACTTTGACGTTCGATCTGGACGACGTGGTGACCAAGACTACCGGCGGCTTGATCGTGTTGCCGCGCGATCATTACTTGATAACCCGGCGCACGCGTTCCGAGCAGCAGATGCATCAGATCGGGAAGTCCGCTTGCGATCAGTGCAGCTACTGCACCGAGTTCTGCCCGCGCTACCTGCTGGGTTATGAAGTGCAGCCGCACAAAGTCATGCGCAGCCTGGGATTCACCATGACCGGCGCCGGCGTCTGGAACCAATGGGCGGAGTTGTGTTGCGCCTGCGGCATTTGCACCCTATATGCGTGTCCCGAGGACCTCTACCCGAAAGAGGCCTGCGATCAGGGCAAGCGCGACCGGCGTGCGGCGGGCCTCAAGTTCGTGCAGCAAAAGCCGGTCGAGGTGCACCCCATGAAAGAGTACCGGCGCGTGCCGTTGCCCCAGTTGCGACGGCGCTTGCAGATCGAAGAGTACGAACGCGAGACGCCGTTTCGTGCCACGGATTACCATCCGCCCGCGGTGCGAATCAAAATGAAGCAGCACGCCGGGGAGCCCGCCGTTCCCGCGGTCCGCGAAGGCCAGAAGGTCAAAAAGGGCCAGGTGGTGGGACGCGTGGAAGCCGGCAAACTCGGCGCCAACGTGCACTCGAGCATCGATGGCAGGGTGCGAATCGTAACGCCGGAACTGGTGGAGATTGTGGCCTGACGATGGCAAAGAACTCAATCGGTTTAATCGAGCTCACCAGCATTGCCGCCGGCTTTCAAGTTGCGGACGCCATGCTGAAAGCGGCAGACGTGGAGCTGCTGCTGTCGCGTTCGATTTGCTCCGGCAAATACATGGTGATGGTGCGCGGCGAAGTGGGAGCCGTGGAAGCCGCCGTTTCATCCGGCCTGCACGCGGGGAGTTTTTCGGTGATCGATTCGTTCGTGATTCCGAATCTGCACGAATCGGTTTTTCCCGCCATCAGCGGCGCATCGAAAGTCGAGGCCCTGGAAGCGCTGGGCATCCTGGAATCGTTCTCGGTGGCGGCGCTGATCGAGGGCGCCGATGCGGCGGTGAAAGCGGCCAACGTCGAGCTGATCGAGATCCGCCTGGCCATGGCGTTAGGCGGCAAGGCTTTCGTGACCCTCACCGGCAATGTGGCCGCGGTGGAAGCCGCCATCGATGCCGGCGCCCAGATCGTCGGCCGGAAGGGCATGCTCGTGAATAAAGTAGTGATCCCGAGCCCGCGCCCCGAGTTGCTCAACGAGATGATTTAAAGCGATGCCCGCTTAATCGGTGACCCGGTTCAAAATGGGCGCGTAGGCGTCGATCCGCCGGTCGCGAAAAAACGGCCAGTTGCGCCGCGTCTCCTCGATTTCGCGCGGGTCGCATTCCACCACCAGCGTCTCCTCCCGGTCGTGACTGGCTTCCGCGATCACTCTTCCGAATGGGTCCGCCACGAACGAGCCGCCCCAGAATTCCAGCCCATGCTCCGGCGGCCCTTCGAATCCCACCCGGTTGATCGCCGCCACATACACGCCGTTGGCAATGGCGTGCGCCCGCTGGATGGTGCGCCACGCATCGTGCTGGGCGGCGCCCTCTTGCGCTTTTTCCGCAGGATGCCAGCCGATCGCGGTGGGATAGAATACCACCTGCGCGCCGGCCAGTGCGACCAATCGCGCTGCTTCCGGATACCACTGGTCCCAGCACACCAAAGGAGCGATGCGGGCATAGCGCGTGTCGAACGCGCGGAACCCCAAATCGCCGGGAGTGAAATAGAATTTTTCGAAATAGAGCGGATCCTCGGGGATGTGCATCTTGCGGTACAGGCCGGCCAGCGAACCGCCGGCGTCGGTGACAACGGCGGTGTTGTGATAGACTCCCGCCGCGCGCCGCTCGAATACCGACCCGACAATTGCGACGTTCAACTCACCGGCCAGCCGCGAAAACATCTCTGTGCTCGGCCCGGGGATAGGCTCCGCCAAGTCGAACAGCGCGGCGTTCTCTTCCCGGCAGAAGTACTGCGACCGGTAAAGCTCCTGGAGAGCGACGATCTGCGCTCCCCGGCCGGCGGCTTCCCGAATGCGCCACTCGGCCTTGGCCAGGTTCTCATTAGGGTCGCGAGCGCAGGCCATCTGGATGAGCCCAATGCGGAATTTCGCGTGATGCACCATCCCATTGTAGCGGCGGTTCCCTCGGTTCGTACCGGACCGGCGCCCCGCTCCTGTTGCTAAGATTGCGCTGTGAGCTATCGCGCGCTGGTGCTGTTCGATATCGATGGAAGCTTGGTGCGGCGGGCCGGGCCGCATCATCGTGAAGCGCTGATTGCCGGCGTGCGCAAGGTGACGGGCATCGAGACCACTACCGACGGGATTCCCGTGCAGGGCATGCTCGACCCGGTGATTCTCTCCATGATGATGCGGCGTGCCGGCCTGCCGCGGGCCGCCATCCGGCGCGCCATGCCTGAAATCGTGCGCGCGGCCGAACGGTATTATTTGCGGGTGTGTCCCGCGCTCGAAGACAAGCATTGTCCCGGCGCCGGACCGGCACTCGCCAAGCTAGAGCGGCGCGGCATCCTGCTTGGACTGGTCACCGGCAACCTGACGCGCATCGGCTGGCGGAAGTTGCAGCGCGCCGGCCTGGGCGTCCACTTCCGTTTCGGCGCCTTCGGCGAAATGGCGGGGACGCGCGGCGCCCTAGCCCGGCTGGCGATCCGCGAAGCGCGCCGGCAGGGCTGGATCGCACGCGATGCCCCGGTGTCGCTGATCGGAGATTCTCTCGCCGACGTTTTAGCCGCGCGGCAAAACCGCATTCGCGCCATCGCCGTCGCCACCGGACTCACTCCGAAACAAGACTTGGAGGCTTTGCAGCCGGATTACCTGCTGCGCGATCTGCGCCAACTGCGTCTCCGCATGGTGGAAAGCGCGTTGCTCAATCCGGCTGCCGTCCGCCGCGCCAAGCCGGCTTAGGAAGGAATCCCGGTGGATCACGACACAGCGATCGGCGGACCCCACAATCAGTTCCCTTCCACGCAGGTGTCGCTCCTGGAGGCCGCGGCGTCGGGTTTATCGAGCGAGGCCCTGGAACGCGTTATCGCGCTCTATTGGAAACCGGTCTATCGATTCATCCGCTTCAGATTCCGTAAGGACAACGAAGATGCCAAGGACTTGACGCAGGGCTTCTTCACTGCCGCCCTGGAGCGCGATTTCCTGGCTCGTTTCGATCCCGCCAGAGCATCGTTTCGCACATACCTACGGATGGCCGTGGAACGCTTCGCGGCCAATCGGTACGCCGCGGCCATGCGGCAAAAACGAGGCGGCGATGCGCCGTCTGAGCCGCTCGAAGAGTGGATGGCGGCGACCGAATCGCCGGAGGAGCTTTTCGAGCGAGAGTGGCGCCGCCAGTTGTTTGCTTTGGCTATTGGGGATTTGCGCGCGCACTGCGGCGGATCGGGCCACGAGCTTCGATTCCAGGCCTTCGAGGCCTACGACCTGGCCGATGGCGAACGTCCCACATATGCCGAGATAGCGGCGCGGTACGGCATTCCGGAAACCTCGGTAACCAACCATATTGCCTGGGCGCGGCGCATGCTGCGCGGGTTTGTGGCCGAGCGGCTGCGCGGCACCACGTCCGGGCCGCGCGAACTGAACGAGGAAATGCGGCGCGTATGGAGTTAAGCGATTCCGTTCTGGATTACCTGCGCCATGTCGTGGCGTTGCCCGATCTGAGCGGGACGCGCTACGAACTGGAATCCGAAATCGGCCGCGGCGGGATGGGGGTGGTGTACGCCGCTCGTGATCGCGAGCTCGACCGCCCGGTCGCTCTGAAAGTGCTGGAGGTGCCGCTGGTGGGCGAGCCGCAACTCATCGCGCGGCTGGAGCATCCCGCGGTGGTCCCGATCTACGAGACCGGCACGCTGCCCGACGGGCGGACCTTTTATGCCATGAAGCTGGTCACCGGCGCGCGCCTGGATCGGTATATCGCCGGATCTCCTTCCATTTCGGAACGCTTGCGAGTGATACGCCGGGTGGGCGAGGCGCTGGCATTCGCGCACACGCGCGGAGTGATTCATCGCGATCTGAAACCGCAGAATGTGATGGTGGGCCAGTTCGGCGAGGTGTACGTGATGGATTGGGGCGTGGAGGCGGTGGCGGGAACGCCAGCGTTCCGCGCGCCCGACATCCAATTGGACCGGCGATCGGATGTCTACGCGCTGGGTGCGTTGCTGCGGTCTGTGCTGCCTGGCAACGCGTCGCGCGCGCTCCGCGCCATCGCCGCCAAGGCCATGAGCGCCGCCGCGGATTCCCGATATTCCGATGTGCCCACCTTTCTGGCGGATCTCGACCGTTTCGAGCAGGGGCAGGCCGTGGAGGCGTGGTCCGAACCATGGTGGCACCGGTTGCGGCGGTTCGGCGAGCGCAATGCCGTTCTGCTTTGGCTCATGGCGGCATATGTGGCGGTAAAGTTTTTTCTATTTTTCTTGCGGAAGCCTTAAAGGAATCTCCTCCGGCGCGGAACCTTTATATGGAGGCGTAAATGAACAACAAGATCGCGATCGGATTAGTTTGTGGGCTGGTACTCGGGGCCATTGACGGTGCAACCGCATGGTTCTATCCCGAGACAAAGAACCTCATCGGCGGGATTATGGTGGGTTCATCCGTCAAGGGCATGATTGTGGGTCTTTTGAGCGGCTGGTTCGCGCGCAAAGTGCACTCCACGACATGGGGAGTGACGGTGAGCGCGGCCATCGGCCTGGTGTTAGCGTTTCTGGTGGCAGCAACGGACACAGTAAACGGGCGGCATCCCTACCTGGAAATCATGTTCCCCGGTTTCGTCGTAGGAGCGATTATTGGCTTCTTGACTCAAAAAATGGGTACGAAACCCTCCGAAGGAGTCAGTTCATAGCCGTCAGCATGAACTGCTCGTACTTGCCATCGGCCAATACGTAGATGTTCAACGCCAGGCTCTTCTTCTCATAGACTGCGCGGTAGCTGCGATGCGTCATGCCGCCGCGCAGGCTCTCGCTGGTTCGTGTCACGGTGTTCAGTTTTCCGAGCGACGCGAGCGAGCTTCGGATGTCACCGAGCGCGGTTGGGCTAAAGTACGAATTTGCATTGGCCGTGAATAAGCTCCGGTCGATCTTCCCCTTTCGCAAGCCATCCAGAATCCCGCGAACTTGGCGGGTAGCCTGCTCCGAGTCAGGTGGTTCCGGGGGCAGGAATGCAATCGTAGCCACCTGCTCGTCGAGCGGTCCAATGAGATTCACGCCGTCCTCATTCGTCAGCACGATTACCGCGCCCTGGCGTGTGGGATACAACGTGTTCGTCGCGAGAAAGCCGGAGACTTCGCCGCTGTGCGAAATGGCGGGAATGCGGTGGAACTCTCCGATGCCCTGCCCCAAGGCGTAGTGCGTGGCATCGCCGTTGGCCAGGCGAACTTCGCGCCAGAGTTCCTGGTAGGAGGCCGCCGAAAGGATTTCATGGCGCAGCAGCGCCATGTCCCACTTCGCCAGGTCGGAGGGTGTCATGCACAATTCCGCCGCGCCTAGATACCACCCTTCGGCTTCACGTCCGACCTCGTGCGGCGGACCCAGGGCGAAACGCGTGTAAGCGGTGGCATCGTTGGGCGAGCGTTGGGAGCAATCTCCCGCCGAGCTCATACCCAATGGGTCAAAAATCTGGGCACGCAGGAAGGTTACCAACTGTTGGCCCGAAGCTTTCTCGAAGATCGCCGCCGCCAGCACGTAGCCAGTGTTGCTGTATTGCCATTTTGTGCCGGGCTCGAAATTCAGCGGCTTCTTTGCCCATCGCTCCAGGATCGCCCGGGGTGCTATAGGCCGCGTCCACTCCGGAATCAGGTAATCTTGCGGAGCGTAGTCTTCGTAGCCGGAAGTGTGCGAGAGGATTTGCCGGATGCTGATATCGCTCGCGCGTGTCAGGTCCGGGAAATACTTCGCCACTCTATCGTCGAGCGATAGCTGTCCTTTTTCTTGCGCGAGCAGGATCGCCGCGGCCGTGAACTGTTTGCTGATCGATCCCACCGCGTAGCGTGTTTCCGTGGTGGCCGGCCGTTCCGGCGACAGCGTGGCGTTGCCGAACGCTTTGGCGAAGGCCAGCTTGCCATCTTTGAGCACCGCGATGGAAGCGCTGGGAGCGCCGCTCTGCTTGAGAGTCGCCGAGATCTTATCGGTAAGTTGGCGTTCGAGACTTGCCGTGTCCTGCGCCACTACAGCCAGCGGCGCAAGGAGCCCAAAAATCAATCGTTGCCACATGGTCTATCCAACCGCGGATACTAATCCACGGGTAGCCGCACTACGATGCGATCGTTCACACGCGCGATCAGCGCCGAAAACGATGTTACTCCCGGGCTGCCGGTACCAACCCAACGCGCGGTTTGGCATGGCTGACATACTGTTACGTAGTTTAAAACCTTTTGTTCCCAATCGCTCTACAGCCCGAGATTGCAGATGCCGCGCGCGCCGATTTGTGCGAATCTCGTTATTCGGAGGCGAGCCTGGCGTGTTTGGCGCAATCGAAGCGGGCGGCACAAAGTTCATTTGTGGCATAGGAACAGGACCTGCGGATCTCGAGACGTTGACTATCCCGACGACCTCGCCCGCAGTGACCGTGGATGCTGCGGTCACGTTCTTACGGTCCCGTGGCGGCCGCCGGTTGCGGGCGGTAGGGATCGCGTCCTTCGGGCCGGTCGATCTTCAGACTGGCTCGCCGACTTACGGCCATATCACGTCAACACCCAAGGCCGGCTGGCGGAACTACGACTTGGCGGGCGCGGTTCAAAGAGCCCTGGACGTATCGGTCGGTTTCGACACCGACGTTAATGGTGCGGCACTGGGTGAAGCCCGCTGGGGTGCGGCCCAGGGGCTGGCCGGCTTTCTGTACCTGACGGTGGGAACGGGGATTGGCGGCGGTGCCATGATCGCGGGACGCCTGCTGCACGGGCTGTTGCACCCGGAGGTGGGTCATATTCGGGTGCCGCATGATTGGACCAGGGACCCATTCCCGGGAAATTGTCCCTATCACGGCGATTGCCTGGAAGGGCTGGCTTCCGGTCCCGCCATTGAGAGCCGTTGGAAAATGCCGGCCGAGCGTCTGCCGCTGGAGCATCCCGCGTGGGCGCTCGAGGCGCAATATCTTGCCCTAGGTGTGGCGAATCTTGTGTGCACCCTATCGCCGCAGCGCGTTTTGCTGGGCGGCGGCGTCATGCTGCAGCCCGTGCTGTTCGGTATGATCCGCAAAGAATTGGCGCGGCTATTGAATGGATACATTCAAGCGCGGGAAATCACCGAGGAGATGGAGCGGTTCGTCCAGGCGCCGAAGCTCGGCAGGAATGCTGGAGTGCTGGGTGCGTTGATGCTGGCGGAGCAGGCGGCCGCGAGTTTCGACTCTGCCGCCAAAGGGAATTCTCCTGTTACGCTCCCATGAACTGCGCGCGGCGAGCGCCAGGAGCCAACGGCAAACTGTAACCTACCAGGCAGAATTGGTCCAGGGCGAAGAGCACTACGGATTCCAGACCGGATGTCAAAGCCAGGTTTCGCTCGCGTGCCCAGGGTGTTGTTGGATCGCTGATTCCGACCAGGTGGCTGCTTTGTGATGGCGGAAAACCATATTGCGCCGGCAGTCGGATGGCGCCGCGAATCTGGTTGAGGTCGCGGTCGCCCGTGTATGTAAAATTCTCAGTCTTTAGACAGGCAAGGCTGGTAGAGGTCCAGTAAGCCGAGGGGAAATTAATCACCTGGTTGAGAGGCGTGTTATTCACATCCGGCGGATAGAGCACCTCAAACCGCGTGTTGGGTTCGCACTGGCGCACGAAGCTCATGATGGTTTCGGTGAACTGTCCAATCAGACCCGGCAGAAAGACACACTCGTCTCGGTAAGCAGTGGGATCGGCGTTCTGGCTGGTGATGATTCCCATGGCGCGCCCGTAGGTTGTTTGAAATGTGGAGGTCGTGTACGCGTCATAAAACGGCATACCGGAGGGGTCCGCGAAATACCACCACTGCACTTCGCCGAATTGTAGATACGGAGGAATCCCCGCCTGAGACATGATTACGGCCATATCTTGATAGACCTGCTGCCAGTACGCCGTGCTGGCCGGCCCAAAATTAGTTTGGAGGGAAGGAGTGCTTAACCAGACGGGTGTGCCATCCGGATATCTCTGCGCAATACCTGTGGCCACCGTAGTGTCCCCATTTCCCAACTCCATGCTGAACGACGTCACGACCGGGATACCGTAACCTTGCATCGCCTGGAAGTAACTCAAACTCCAATCCCGCGCCGCCCGGTTCAGACGAAGTATGGCGTTTAAATCGGTCAGCCATGTCCCATCCACGCCGCCCGCGAGGGCATGCCTGCTCACCTGTGCGTGAAACTGCGAACTGCCGGCAGTGTCTGCCGATAGGCTGATGCTGTTGCCGGCAGAGCCCATCGCCCGTGCCGTAATTGTCAGGGTTGCGCCTTCTGCCTGAGCCCAGACACCCGTCGCGCCAGCGTTGATCAGCAGTGCCAGGCAGGTCGCTATGCTTTCGGCCGTATCGCCAATCAAATTCAGGTGCTGGAACGCGGTGCCGCTCACCACGACCTCGGTCGCCTGGCCGGGAGCGAACTGGGGTGTCCCGGCAAATGACACGGTCGCCCATGCATATTGCTGGCCGGGACAACAAATCTCATAAAACCACAAGGCCCCTGCATAGTGGTTCGCCCGGCCGTGAAACCCCAGCGTGTGAATCAGCCACGCGGTCCTCTCGGGCGCCAAAGCCAGGGAGTGATTGGTATCCCAGTCCGTTGCCAAAGCTGTTGTTGGCATGGGACTGAAGACTGGCAATTCGCTGCTCGGTATGGCGATTTCCAGAAAGTCGAAATAGACCGGGTGCCCGGCGGCGCCGGCGTGAGTGACCATGATGGTGTGATGTACCTGCCCGCTCAACTGGCCCAATGGCTCCCGCACCAGCACATCTTCACCGGACAATGCGACCGTGATCGTGACCACCGGATTGTTATCGATTTGGACCGCAATCGGTCCCGCCCCATCTATCCGCCTCGTTCCAAGGTATAACGAGTGCGCCGTTGCCGCCGTGTAGGAACAGGTCAATGAAGACCCGGGCACTGTCGTGCACTGGATCGAGCCTCCTGAGTAATTGCCTCGCTCCTGACTCCAGGTGCCCTGGTAAGTAACCTCTGCCGCATCGTCTTCGATCCGGCGGCTGCCGGGCCCGGCAACTTGATACTGTAAGTTGTTGCCGCTGACCGTCCAACCAATTACCACCACGGAAAACTCGCTTCGCACGAAGTTACCGGGCTGCATGTCGGCTGACCAGGTCCAGCGCAATTTCCGGACGCTCGTTGTCGGCACCGCGACTCCGTTAACATCTGTTAAATTGCTGAAATTCAGATTTACCTGCCAGCTCTGTGGCGATACGCCACCTTGAAACAACGCGGAAGACGGGCTCCAAGACTCGGTGCCTGCTCCCGACACGGTCCCATACACGCCGACTCGGTTTCCGTTTGAACCCGGGGCACCCAGATAGGTCAGCATAATCTGCGTTCCGTCCACTGTGGCGCTCACATTTCCGGTTGCTTGGTTCCCCGCAATAATCGAAGCCAGTGCCGTCGCAGCCGTTGCCAGTGTGTCTCCTGCCTGCAATTGGTAGTTGTAGTGTTGGTCCAGCCACGCAAGTTCTATGTAATCCCCTGCGCTCGCCGTACCCTGCAATTCGAACTGCACGGTTGCTGACGTGTAATCTCCTAACGCTGTGGCATACTGCAGCAAAGGAACCTGATGGATCGTATCCACGCCATTCGAATCTGCCCATACCCGCAGGTAGGGCCAGTCGACGGTCGGATACCACACGGAATCGAACGGAATGCAGTTGGTTCGGGTCTCCTGATAGCTCAATTGCACACCGCTCAGATTGCCGTCTGGAAGATTGCGTAGCGTCGGGTGCTCGAAGACGTTATCGCGGTTCCATTCCAGGACTGCCCAGTCAAATTGCTGTCGCCAGCATCCCGACACCGTGAACCCAGTGACGCTAGTCTGGCTTAATGCGGCTATCGCGCTAGGCTCGAAAAAATAGCATTGCAAATCGTGATTCGGCAGGAGCTTTGTCAGTGTTTCCGGCATTATAGTCGAATCAAAACGGTCAGGTCCGCTCCGGGATAGGTCTGGCCTACGGACACAATGGAAAGTGTAATCTGTGCCCCTGCCGTTAGAGGCGGCAGCCCGCTGCCGTCCACGGTAGTTGAGATAATCGCGCCCGCCGCGAACGACAATTGGCAGTAAGCAGTACCGTTGACGTTGATCTGTAGTCCGACAGGGGCGTCGGCAGCCGCTCCCAGTACGGCGTATACGTCTCGCACGGAGTGTGACGCGTCAACGATTAGTGCGGGCGCGGCCGATTCGTCAACTGCCAGGTATCCTGCCACCTGTATCGAATACTGTCCGCCGGAAAGCGTACGCAGACCGTTATCCACTGTATGCGTCAGAAAAATGCTGGCGGTTGGGCTATTACCTTTTTGGTTAGTCACAAACAGTTCCGCGCTCGCGATACGAACATCCGGAAGGGCAATCGGATAGCTCCAGCTCCCGCTGTAAGGGCTGCCGAAAAAGCCCTGCGGGAACGCCGAGATCACGGACTGATCGGCTAGATGAGATACCGGAATCTGGGCGGCATGCGCCGCCGCTTGGCTGCCGTCTACGCCCCGCTGAATAGTATACTGAATCCCGTTGTTCGTCACTGCGGTAACCTGGACCAATTCGGCTTCGATCTGCAATACGGTGCCTGGCTGCGCAGGGCCGGTCCCATTCAGCGTCAAAGTCGTATCGCTGGCCGCCAACGCGTTTGCCAGTTGAAAGGTGGTCGCGTTCTGTAATTCGTCCCAATAGTAAAGGGTCAACGTGGATGACGAAACCGTCTGGGTATTCGTCAAATCACTAAACGAGACTGCACTCAACTCCGCAGTCCCGCCGCTTTTCCCGGCACCTAACCCGAATGAGGGAATGGGCGGAACATCCTGGTCGCTGACTCCCGAACCCCCAATCTGCCACCGCGTGACGATCGAAAGTTCCGGTGAGCACTCCAGATCGTTTGCATTTGCCGCCCGTCCTGTAACCTCTACCGTTTCCCCCGCCTGGTTCGGAACATCGAAGCTCACCGGGCTGCTCTTCGACGCAGCGCCGAAATGCCAGCCGGATTCAGCCACCACGAAAAAGCTCGTGACGTCCGGCTCCACTACCCACGTGCCCGCGAGGGTAAGCGTAGTAGCGTCATTGCTCGCAATCGCCATTTCCTGGCCCGCGCCGGTTCCTCTTGTAACTCTCGCCGTATAACCACGATAGCGGTTGACTGGCATCTGCAGTGTGCTGTTCCCGATTGTTGTCGGTGAATATATCGTTCCGGCCACTTCGGGCTGTTGTTCCATTCGCCAGTAGAAGTTTGCGTGATCGAAGTTCGTATCCGGCGGCGCAATCAGCTGCGGCTCGACGCCGGAGTCAGTGAAACTCGCCGCGATCGCCAGATTCGAGGCAATGCGCAACAGGTCCGCGGGCGTCGTCCCCCGGTATACATTGAATGCCGTCGTACCGGAAGCGAAACTAAGACCTGAAAGCGTAACTTGGCTCGAATCCGACGTGATCATGGCCATCACAATGAATGAGAGGATACTTTCATTTCCGGAATTATCAACGGCGGAGATTGCATAATATAAGTTCTGGCCGCTTGCTAGTGTTCCGCCCGTCGCGACGGTCGCCGTCAGATTTACTAACGGCATTCCCGGCCCGGCCGCCGAAGCTGTCGCTGGGACTACGAAGTTCAACCCCAAGCCGGCATCCATGGAGCCGTCGCTATTGGTGACATCCGTCTCCATTACCCCGAATTCGAGATTCCCGTCGCTATCCAAGGTGCTGCCCACTAACGGGCGTGGCACCCCCAGCCCGGAAGTCCCTTGCTGAGTTACTCCCGCTGCCGAGGTTGATTGCCCATTACTGTCGGCGTACCAAGCGTCATCGTGAATTTGTGCCGTTATCGTCGCCGTTCGGTAGTTCGTAGCCGGAGATATCTTGAGCACTCGAAAAGGCTGGCGGTCGAAACCCTCCTTTTGGTACGTAAGGGTAATTATGTCTCCCGGTTGGATTCCGAATGCCTGAACGCTGGTTTCGAACTGGATATAGGTATTGCCCTGCAAACTCCGGTCCAGATTGAACTGAAGAATGCGTCCTGCTTGGTCGTAATTGGGAATTCCAAGGGCCATCAAGCTTGTGGTCACTTGTTGGCCGGCCAACACTACGTCGTCGGGGTCCACCACCGTGTAACTGTCCTGCTGGTAGCCGTTCAACTCATCTTGAAACTCCACAGTGAGGCAGTTCGGTGTGTCTGCGATGCTCCGGGAAGAAAGCGTCACGCTTGGTGCGCCGTTGGGTTTCCGTAAGAGCCCCGACACGCCAGTTGTTCCATCGCCGAACTCGTAACTGGGCCAGCCGTCGTTTAGCGGTTCGGTGGCGTTTGACCATGACATTTGCGTCGGCTGTTGCAGCGCTATGGTGTTCTCCACTTTGAGCTGAATCACGCCGCCTGGACCATACGTCAGGTAAAGCCGCGCCGCATTGCGTATTCCGCGAATTACGTCGCCTCCGCTACGGCTCTTACTAAGTACCAAATTGCAATGGAATCGTGCGATTGTGATGGGATTCCCGTTGAGATCCACCGACGGGATCTGCTGATCGCAATACGCGGCCGCTTGGGCGAAGCTAGGGACATCGATTTCCGATTGGTCCCAACCCATGCGCCGCAGAATGTCCAGTATGATCCACGAGGGATTATTTGTAAACTGCGTGCCGATGGAACTGCCATCGGTGCCGTAAGTCGGCACGAGCAATCCCTGCATCAGCACTTTCACGGTGGGTAGCGAGTTGCCATTGTTAATGCTGTTCGGAACCACAACGGCCAGGTAGGCCATGCTGCCATAGGGATCGCCCGCCGGCGCTCCTGTCGAGTCCAAAAAATTAGTGTCAAATGCGCCGTCGCGAGTTCCCAGGTTGCAGACGTTGTACCAGCCGGTTCCCGTCATGTTCAGCCCCACGATGCCTAGCGGAATCTGTATATCGTTCACCAATACGGTCGTGACGCCTTGAATCGGGCCGATACCCAGCAGCACTTCCATGCGTGTCAGGTTGCCGTCGTTGCGGGCAAATACTACTAGCGGCTCGCACCAGGCAGTCCCATACACCATCGGAACAAAATCGTTGTATCGCGCCTGATTGACGGCCACGGCAGAGGTGCTCCAGCCTTTCCCATACGGCCGCACGGCGATTACCGGCGGCACGAACTCCAACCCGCCAAATCGCAGGAGCATTCCCCGCGCCTGACAGTCTTGCCGCGTGTGTCCGCATGAGGTGAATGGCGCGCCATTATTCAGATTACCGGTGCCGCCGGGTAGTCCCGCTGAGTAGCCGCATCGGTAGTAGAGAGAATATTCGCCGTTCGTGCCCCCATCTACCGCTTCTGTCTGCTGCGCGGGTGTCGAAGGAAAGGCCCACGGGCAGAGTCGCTGAATGCGTATCTGCGGCAGCAGCAGACGCTGCAGATTCATCCGGTTGTTCGCGGTTAGCCGCAGTGTCGACTCCTTGATTTGGTCTGGTGGGTTGCACGTCCCCTGAAACACAACTGCTGTGTCTGTCAGCGGCGTGTTGTGCCGAAGATCGTAAAAGAGAAAACTCACCGTAAGGCTTGCGCCTTTCCAGCCCGTCGCGCGTTCGATCTCCGAAAAATAGGAGTCGGCGTTGGCCAAGAGAATTGAAATCGTCGGGCTGCCATCTACGCCCTGATCGGAAGCCGTCTGGATATCGAACGCACTATGTTGCAGTACACGCGCCGTATACGCGGTCGTACCTACTGTCACTGCGTGAGTGCTCCAATGCTCCGTTTCCCCGTTTGCCAAAGTGCAATCGAAGATCACCAGTGGCGTATCGGTAACCGCCTGGCCCTTAAGGTCAGAGATGTTCTGCATAGAAGATATTCACCGTCGCCGTATGGTGATTGACGTCTGTCGTTGTGAACGTCAGTGTGTCGTCTCGAAATCGTGCGTTTTGATAAATTCCACCCTTAGTGCTTGTCTTGTACCCCGACGCCACTTGCTGCGGCTCCACTTGCGGGCCGAATACGTCCACCGCGCCTCCCGCCGGCACCTTGATGCCAAATTCAATCGCGCTTGCTGTCGCATCCCCAGTGCCAGTTATCGAGATGCGGCTCCAGTTCGTTCCCAGCGCGTAATTAGCCTGTTGGCTCCCCAAAAGCAGCGTCACCGTTATCGGTTGAGCGCCGCGCGCGTGCACGCTGAAGCAGTACGAGTATTGGACCGGAGTATTCAACGTCTGGGTGATACCCTGTGCCCCGGCGCCGGAATTGCTGACGTGCCAGCCGTCTGTGCCGCCCATGGGGTCGGCGACGCTACCGGTTAGAGAAAGGTAAGGATCGGCGGTCCACACGGCGTTTGTCAGGTCTCCGCTCCACGCCAGCAGGTTGCCGTTCGGATCTAGAAATGTGAACGTGTTGAGTGATCCCTCCATCGAGGTGAAGAACTGCTCGAGTGCCGCGAGCTCGTTGTCGTCGATTCCTGAGTACTGAAGTTGCCACTCCACGGTGTCAGCCGCCGGATCGGCGAATTTCACGGAGCTTCCGTCGGCGGCTACATTCTCTACATTGCGAACGCATCTCTTTTTGACTATGGGAAATTGGCTGAGTGCCCCCGATGTAAGCTGCGGGTACATGTTGCTGTGTTAACCCCGGTTCTCGATAACGGCGAGCGACGTCGCACACCGCAGTTCGTCGATTGCTGCCAGATTCACTTCATCGCTCGCCAAACTACAGTTCGCATACTGCGTGCCATCCCACGGATCGGTGAAGGCGAAACTGGCTAAACGCCCCTGGTTTGAACCAAAGAACTGTTCGAGCGACGCCAGTTCCGATTCATCCAATGCGTTCAGCCTGATCACCCATTGATGCAGAGCGCTACTCGCGTCCCTGTATCGCTGCTCCGTGCCGTCAACAAAACGAAGCACTTGGTTCTGAAACCGAATTACCTTGGTCGCCGGATACTGGGCGACGGCATTTGTCTTGAGCTTTGGGAAGGTAGCCATGTCAAACTTCGTTTATCACGTCGTTTATCGAGTTCATGTTAAGCATCGCCGAACGCACGGCTTGAGCGATATCATTGCTGCGGTCCAGAAACGACTGCGCGTCCATCGCTTGCACATTCAGTGTGATTTGCGGAGCCGCGCCGTTGCCTGAGGGGGTCGCAACGGAGCCTGTACCGCTTCCGTTGGAGCCTGTGCCGGCACTGCTGCCTGAATCTTGTCCAGTGCCCCCCGTGTTGGGCGTGTATACACGCGGTAACCCCATTTGGTCGTAATCCTCACCGATGAGCGTGCCGCCAACATCGGCGCTTTCAAACAGAATGGAGGAAGGCATCTGGTATTTCTCCGGAGTCGGTGGGGTAGATCCCCCGCCGCCAAAGAGTCCGAGTAATCCGCCGATCATGGGAACGATCCCCATGCCGCTCTCTAGAAAAGTGGTAGCGATCGAGGCTGCTGTGCTTCCACCCCCGCCGGAGCTTTGGCTCGTGCTGTAGCTTGGTGTGCTCGTTCCCACGGAAGTCGCCGAAAACGAACCAGTGTTGAAGGCCTCTTCAACAGACCCGACCGCTGCGGGCGTTTGTTCCATATTGCCGACTGGACTCTGCCCTGCAATTTGTCCCAGTTCCTTCTGCATTACATCAATCTGAGCTGCATCGTCCTGAACCGCGGGCACCTGTTGTAGCTCGGCCTGAGTGGACCCCATCGGCCCGATTGAGGTTTCGCCAACAGACTCGCCGGCTGCGGATGTTTGTTCCATAATTCCGGCCGGAGTTTGTCCCCCAATCTGTCGCAGTTCGTTTTGCATTGCATCAACCTGAGGCGCATCGTCCTGGACCGCGGTCACCTGTTGGAGTTCGGCCTGAATGGATTCCATCGCTTTTTCGAGGTTTTGTTCCCCGGTTCCGCTAACCGCGAAAAAGTTGTCATACAGTTCTTGAATTGCGCTGTCCATGTGTGATCTCTTCCGTCAGTTCTCTTTCCAGGGTCAGAAACGCCTCTATCTTGCGTGCGCTCAACCGGTCCGCGTCCCAGCTACCAAGTCGTCTTCGCGTCAAGAACTCCTCCAGAAGCATCACACTGTCCGCGCTGACATAGGACTTAGGACAGGTGTGGAGCGCTATGTCCCGCCGTGCCCAAACCGGTGGTCCATTTTCATCCCACTGAACGGACAGAAAACCACATTTGCGCTTGGCTTCCAAGCCGGACTTGCGGCACAAATCGCACTTCCACCCGGCTTGGTTGGATAATTCGAAATGGAAGGCGACAATCAGTTTTTTCGTTCTGCTGCGGTCAGGCCAGTTTCTGCGCGCACCGCCGCGACCGCTTCCCGAAACAACTCCTCGGGTCCGGCTTCGGCCAGGAGCTCCGGAGTCGCTGGGACGCCGTCCAATTCCAGTCCGGACACCGCGCGCAACCCCCAAAACGCATAGAGCCGGTCGATTTCGACTCGCAGCAGCGCGGCGTCCATTTTATTCCCCGGCGCTTGTCCCGCGTCAAGGAACTCGATGCGTCCGGCCAGTTCGCGTATCCGCCGCATGAGCTCCAGGCGGCGAGAAAACGACATCTTCGCCACTGTGAACGTCACGCCCGCCGAGATCTTCGATTCGACAACCGTCACACTTTCGTAAGTCATGGTCTACCCGAATGCCACCGCGATTTCGTCGTCCACCGTCCCCTGCGCTTTCGAAGACTGGAATTGCCATTGCAGCCGGTTCTTGCTGTCATCGAACTCGGGTACCACGGGAATTACGCTCTTCAGGTATACCCCCATTACCTGGCCATCGAGTGCGCCCAATTGCAACATCACACTGATCGGTGATTGCTGCCGCGCCGCTTGGTATAACCCGGCTGTGTTGCCGTCGTCCTGACTATAAAGCTGGAATGTGGCAGCCACCTGCCTGGACCCCGGCGAAATCGCCTGCGGCAGATTCGTTCCGAATTCTTGCATCCGCATGTCCAGGCTGTTCTTCAACGCGATCGAAGCACTCGTCACCGTGAAAAACTGGGTGGCTGCCGGGCCCATCCATGCCTGTCCCATGCTGCCGGGCACGATTGAGTAGTCGAAACCAGTCAGCGCCGGTTCTACCGGGAAGCTTTGCAGTTGACTGGCTCCCGCTGAAAAGCTTGCGCTGTCCAGCACGTCCTGCGTCAGGCCGCTGAACGTGAACGCATGATAGTCCCCGTTCACGTCGATCAGCATCTGGTCCACTGCCGCCCCGCTCAGCACTCTCTGTACCGCCGTAGCCGGGTCCCAATAGTCGAATACGCTCGCGCTCGGCAATTCCGTGGCTGGTACATAAGTCACCGCCGCGCCCAGTGTCGCGCCAGCCGCCGGAATAACAGTGAATGGAGCGTTCAATTGCACCATGTTCTGATCCACAATGGCCGTTACAAACCGTATTTCGCCTCCGCTGGAGATTGCCTGGCCCGCGCTCAGACCGTGTGGCCCTGCAAATCCTATTTGCCCGCTCGAGTAAGAGGCTACTACGCCCCCTGGGAACAGCACCGGTGCCCCGCCCATAGCCGCCTGGAATAACGGCCCATACCCCGGCCCTGCCTGCGACTTCTGCCAGCTTGTCATGTAGGTTTGCAGTTCGAAAGTCGTTTGCCGCCTGCCGCCCGTCGGCAGCCCTACGAATGTCCGGCTACCGGTTTTGTCCTTTCGGGTAGTGACCTGCAGTTGCTGTTTGACTTTCAGCTTCACAGCCGGAATCCGATGCGTGGCGGTAATCGTTGCTACCTGTCCGTACGAGCTCTCCAGTGCCGTGTAGAAACGATTTGCGTTTGATGAAATGTAAGATGACATGTTAGCTTATGCTCACTCCTATCTCGAAGGTCACTTTCGCCACCTGCGTGAAATGCTTGCCTCCCTGTTTGGCTGCCCCGAACGATACTTGATACCCGCCCACGTAGAACATTCCTCCGCCCCAGTCGCCGCGGCTTCCATCCAGGGTCTGTGTTACCGCTCCTGTGTAGAGCTCTACCGTCTCCTGTAATCCGTCCAGCCGGTCCTGCGAATGTCGAACCTCGATCGCCATTTGCACCGAGCCCGAAAAGCTTCGGTATTTTTCCACGAGGCTGTTCACGAGTTTGTCGCAGTATATGTGGATCGCCGGATATTGCACCACCATGCTGCGCTCTACCAGATCGGCTGGTGCGTTCTGCGAAAAGATCTGTGCCGTGCCAAGGGGGACCGCTGCCGGTTGCCCTGGTAGTGTCAAACCCGCGAGGTTGGAATTCACGCCCCTTGGAGCCGTGATCATTTGTATAGTTTGCCTGGTGACTGTGCTGCCTATCGTTCCTGTCATTAGCCCCTCTGTAACATACGTGGCACGGGCTGATGATAGTCCTGCGGTTGGCCGTGCCCCGCCCTGCGTCCCGTTGTGGCCATCGTATCTGGCTGCACCCAGGTATCCCCGGGAGAAAGCTCCACTTCATTCTGCAACCGTAGTGACTTCAGATCGGTGCCAGCGTACACGTTCCAGCCCGTCACACCTGACGGCGCCTCCCCTGCCTGTACTAAGAACGTGCTTGCACTCGTCATAATCGACGATGGCCTGGCCGGTGCACTCTCTTCGTTCCCCCGATTCACCCATGTCGTGGTTACGTAGTAGAGATTGTCCGGTAGGCTTCCTGCCGTTGGGGATAGCGCGGGAGTTTCAGGACGCGGTACGGGCGATAACACCATCCCAACTCCGGCTTCAATCACTTTGTCATATGCCTTCTTTGCCAGTTCGTGAAATTGGTCGCGCTTGCCCGCGTACCGGTCATTCAGTTGGCTGTTGTAAGCGTCGGCGTAGAACATCTCCAACGCCCGATACGTGTGCCACTGCTTCAACGGCGGCGTCAGCACTACGCCCGTTAAATTCGGCTTCACGGAGATCCAAAGGAGAAAGCCGGCCGGTCTCATCCTGTTCAACAACGAGTAGAGTTCGATGCCTATTTCTTCGTGGGCCAGTTCCAACTTCTGCGTCACGTCAATCCCTTCCACCGTGGCTACGTCCAAGAGTTGCGAATCCTGCGCGGACAGGTCTTCGATGCTGGAAGGGGGACCGTCGATGAACAGTGCCATGGCTTTATGCCCGGTCCTTGGTCTTAAGCGCGTTTCTCAGCTTATTCAAATCGGCTGTCGGTACCAGCGTGACCTGAACTCGCGAAGCTTTCTCTAGTTCGTCGGCCTCCTCTTTGGCTGTGACCAGAGCTTCCCGATATTCTTTCACTTCCGCGGGACTCGCTAAATGCGCTGTGCCTTCCACCACCATCTTCGCCGCGATAGGCGCGCTGACTTCCGTCTTCAGTCCGGCTTTGCCGCCATCCGGCGTTTCATGGCTCACGACTACGGTGTATGGCGCCCCAATGCCTGCTTGCGTCTCGCGAATCTTTTGGTAATAGAGTTTCAGATCCATGTTTATCCCTCAATCCAGCCGGCCCGGCACAGCAGCCGGGCCGTTCCTGCAAACGTACGCTCAGTGTTGCTAAGTGTTCACCTGCACACCGGCCTCGTTGCGCAAGACTCCGCACCCGTACAACACATCCACCGTGAATTGCTGCGCCAGAGTGTTCGGCTGGTAACTCATGATTACCCGCATTCCGAAGTTGCCCAGTTCGGCATACTCCGCGATGGCGCCTGTTCCCGGTAGAGGTTGCGGCAGTCGCCGGACAACAAGTCCGATCGCATCCCTGGTGAAAGCCAGATTATGCGTGTTCACCGGGTTGGTTCCCGTGTGCTGTACGTACTGTGACCGAAACACGAAGAAGTCTTTTACCTTTCCGATCGTACCCAGCACCAGCGCCTGCAAGCCGGCATCGCCCGCGGTCTGAAATTCGCTGAACCGCGGAATCTGCCGCCACGCCGAATACGCCGCCGCATCCACGACAATGTATTTCTGCTCCGACGGAGGTATTTTTGCCAGAAACAGCGCAGTTTCCGCCGAATCAATCGTCGGTTCCGTGATCGCCACTCCTGCCGTCCCTACCGGCGTGTTGGAAGAGAAGTATGAGTAAAGGTTCAGCAGATCGCTTTCAATTCTTTCCGCGATTGCCACCACCGCCGGCTGCATGTAAACCTTCAGCAGGTCAGGTACCGCAAGCACTCTTGTCACATCTGGAATCTGGAATGTCGATTCTGCGTGCGTATGCAGCACAATCTGCGCATTCCCCAAACTCGGATTTTGCAGAGTTACCGTGTTGCCTTCCGCGATATTGTTGGCCTGCATGATCGGCGGAATCGGCACGTTGATCGTGTCGCCGGCGTGCGCCAACACTGGCTCATAATCGCGGTTTACCAGGTTACCCATCACCAGGTTTCCCACCAGTACAGGCAATGCGTCCGCCGCCACCAGCTTTACTATCGCATTTGCAACGTTAGTCGAAGTTATAGCTCCCATTTGTTTCTCCTTTTGTAATTGTTCTCGCCGGCCCTCCGGCCGGGTTTAGTCCTACATTCCTCGTAAAGTCTGCGAGGCCACACGCACGATTTCTTCTCGTACGCGCTTCATTTCTTCCGCGCTCATACCAGGGCGGATGCGGTCGAGAGTTATGATGTCACTCCCGCTCGCTGGAGCCTTCAACGTCGCCGTCATTCCCGTCCCCCCTGGAATACGCGCCGGCAAGAACTCCGGGTTCTCATTCACGAATGCCGTGAGGTAATCTTTCGCCGGCATCTCGCCATTTTCGTTGCGCGCCACCAATCGCCCGTCGTCCTTCCGTACAATTCCGTCCTGCACGGCCTTGAAGGCCAGATCGATCTTGGTCACTCCCAAGCGCTGCAGTTCGGCACGCACGGCCGCTGACCGCTCGGCTTCCGCCGCCGTCTTTCGGCTTCGTTCGTTCTCCGCCGCGACTTCGTTGAGGCGCCGCTCCAACTGCTCGCGCCGCTTACGCTCCTCTTGTAGTTCGACTTTGTAAGCCGGTTCGCTCTTCGCCTGCTCGTTGCTTGCGAATTCTTGGATCGCCTGTCGCACGATCGCTTGAATGTCTATTCCTTCCATACACCCCCTTTTCCTCGCGATGGCCGTAGTCTAGCCCGCTATCACTTGCCCGTTCTCTATTTCCTCTGCCACCTGGTTCTTCAACTCCTGCCGGGCATCTGCCAGATATTGAAAAGCCAGCCGCTTGAATATCTGCTGCTTCAGCGTTGGCGAATCGATGCCTAAAGCCAGCAAGTTCTTGGCATCTTCCAGCTCCGTACTGAAGTCATCGATGTCGAATTCGTCCATGCCCGCAACGTCGATCGTCACGCCGTCCTGCCGTGCCGCCGCGATGGCCCAAAGCACCTGCTTGATGGTTTCCCGCACGGTGGTGCCGTACGCGCCCAATACTTCGTCCGTCGTGCTAAAATCCAGCCGTTTACTCACTGCCGATTGGTGCAGCGAGGCCGCGCTTCCCCCGCCGGCCTGGTTCATCAGGTAGCAGACACGGTAGATCTCATCCTTCAACTGCAGTAGATTGTCCGCCGCTATCTGGTAAACTTTGCCCTCTGGCTCCGTCCATCCGAATCGATCTTGCGGTCCCATCTGGATGTAATAGGACTTTCCAACGATCTGGTTCCACTCGCGATCCGAATAGACCACCGGCATGGCGAACAAACCCATCGTCAGGGCCCAGGCCAGTGCGTTTGACTTATTGAAATGCTCGAGTTGCAGCAGAGCCGATCGGTTCATGAGCCACAAACCCTCGTTCACTTTCAACTGAAAGACCGGCACCCTGCGGAGACTTGCCAAAGCATGGTGCCCTTCATCAAGAATTTCAGTCGGACCGGTATCGCTGGTTTTTCGATATATCGCAAAGTTCTCGCGGTCGTAGTATATCCATCGCGTTTCGCGCTCCCACTTCGCGTCCGTCACCTTGGATTGCTGGAGACACGATGTCCGCAGGACTACCCAATCCAAACCGCCCAGTGGATCGTAATTCCAATTAATGACTTCCTCGGGACCGTAATCGACCAGGTATGCCCGCGAATGCCCCGAGGCATCCTCTTCTGCCCGATTCAGAGCCCGCCCGTCACTCCGCGGAAAGTCCACCGCGATGAAACTGCTGCCATACACCAGTGTTTCCACGAATCTCTGGCGGAAAAACTCGCTCAACTTTGTCCCTTTCAGATCGCAGTCGTTCGCCAGTACGCTATAGAAGCCCTTGGCGGCTGCATCGTTGCCGTCAATCATCATTGCCGGATTCCGATGCATCAAGCTCGACGCGTACCAATCGATGATCGAGCCAATATAGTTCTGGTAGAACACCCGGCTGAGTCGTTCCAGGTAGATTTCGTTCGGCTCTTTGTGCCTTCGCACCAGGTACTCCGCAGCGTGCTCGCGCAGCCGCTCTCCACCCGCATACAGATCCTTGTACCGTTTCCACATCGCTTTCATTGCGACGTACTCCGGATGTTCCCGGTTGATAGTCTGCATCTTCACTCCTGCCACCGCTCTCAGTCGTCAGTACCGCCGCATTGCCGCCGAAGGCCAAGGCGAGCCTGTTCCCAACCCGCCCGTTGGGCCCTCTCTGTTTCCGGATGTTCTCTTGCGCCGGTGTCTTCATCAGATATCCTCAAAGTATCCGGCCCCTCCGCTCCCCGATGTTCGGCAATACTTTGTATTCTTGCCACAGCAGATACCCCAGCGCGTCCGATAAGTGTGTTCGTAGCCGGTCCCTATCTTTATCAATCTGGTTCGTGTCCGCCTTATAAGACACCTGCTCAAAATCCTTGATAAGTTCCTTGCACTTTCTGTCCACCCTTAGCGCCATCTCCCCGGAGGCCGAACGCAGCTTTGCGTTTGTCAAATTCACCCGCTCTTTCACGTTTGGATTCGATCTTGGTACCTTGTATTTCACGATTGTGTTGGAGTGCACTGAAAAGTACTCTCGAATCATGTCGTAGTCTGTAGCTCCCGTCGTCTGCTGATGGTTTCCGGAAGCGTCGCCGTATACATGGATTCCCGCGTAGTGGTTCGGATAGCGTTTCAAAAACTGGTCGCAGGCCTCGCCAGTCGTCGCGTTGCGCAGCACAATCTCATCCAGCACGAACACCGTCGTTCCCACAATCTGCACGATCAACGAACTCATTGGGTCTACGTTGAAATCTAGGGCCCACAACAGCGGTAAGCGCGGATCGGCGCTGAGATCTCCTACGTGTTCCTCTCTTCGAAACGAGCCGTACACCTTGCCGCCCGTCAGGTTAAGATAGGCCCCCATTACCTCTTGTTGAAAGAAATTGTCGTCGTAACTGTTCTTCAACCGTTCGTAGAAATCCGGCACCTTGTCCGTTAGATGCCGGTTCTCGAACGGTGGCGCGACGATTACTTCGTATCCGCGTCGCGCCTCGGCAATGAATTGGCGATAGACCCAGTCGTAACCTTTCGGAGTCCATACCGCGAACCCACAAAGAAAGGTCGCCTTCGGATCTCGTAAGCGGCCCTCCAGCCGCTGCCATGCTGCCTCCTGTGTGTAAGTCAATTCATCAAGTCCGAACCATGCGAGATTTGTTCCGCGCAATCTTTCGAAGTCGTCCACCGCGCGAAAGAGCATCCTCGATCCGCAGTCTTTCAACAGAAGCGTGTTTTCCGCTTTGTTATGGTCGTGTGCAATGTTGTTTCCGTCCAGGATTTCAAATAGTGTCGCCTGCGTCGCATCTCGCAGCATCGGGTAGGTGGGCGCCCCGATGAGGCCCATGCGTCCCGGGTTGATATAGCTCAACCGGATGGCTTCCTGGCAGAGTGCCTGGCTCTTCCCGCTCCCGATCGGCCCGGAGTATCCTTTGAATCGGGCTTTCGATTGATGGAACTTCCTCTGGGAAGGCAATGGATCGTAGGCTATCTCAATGAGTCGGACGTCTCCGGTTCGACCCATGTGACCCTGATCTCCTTCACGTCTTGCGCCCCCTGCTCGAGCTCTTGTTGGGTCTGCACCAGCCTCAGATAGTCCCCGATAGTCGGTTTAAAGTCGGGATCGTCAAGCCGCGTTTCCATTTTCTTGATGGCCTTCTCCAACGCCTCCGTGACGCGCAGTCTCTGCTTGATTTCCCGCCAATGGGTGCACTCCCGGCAGTGCTTCGCCCCCGTCGCCCTTATTGTTCTGGCTTTCGTCGCCATTTGGTCCCCCGAAAAGATGAATAACCAAGAAACCGGACTTCGCAGTCCGCGAAGCCGCGTCAACCCTATCCCGATCTGACGGTATCATTCGCTAGGTCCGCCACAGGAGTCGGAATACTCAAGTAACTGAAAACGAGGCAATAAGATTTCTTATGGATTAGTGAAAAGAGATTGCCGCGGCGCTTTCGCGGGCCGTGTGAGGCCAACGGTGGCTCCACCAATTGGTCGAAAATGCGGCACTTGCGGCCATTCTGATAACGAGGCCGAAAATGATCGGCGACCCACTACCCCGGCGTCACCGGGTTGCGAGCACCGTCGGTGTGGTCTGCCCTGACGCTTCCTGCGGTGGAACCACTTCCACTTTCCATCTCTTCATCCACAGAAATAGCGTCAGCAGGCCCCATAAGTGATATCCGGCATTGACACGCCTCTCCATGTGATCCCGTATCAATCCCAGCATCGCTTGCGTGTCGAAGATGCCCGTCGCTTCGATCGTTCCCTCTGTTAGTGTGTCCATCAACAGCCCGCGAAGCACCCCCCGGAACCAGTCGTGTGTGGGAATATCGAACCCCGTCTTCTTTCGGTTCAGCACGTTGTCCGGCAGTTTCCCTCGCATCAGTTCCCGCAGGATGTACTTCTGCCGGAATCCGCGGATCTTCATATTCTCCGGCAGCGAGGTTGCGAACTCCACAATCCGATGGTCCAGCAACGGTGGCCGTACCTCGAGCGAGTGGGCCATGCTCATCCGGTCCGTCTTATAGAGAATATCGTCGGGCAGGTAATAGCTCTGGTCTACCCGCAAATATCGGTCCAGCACTCCTCCCGGTGGGATTGCCAACCGCTCCACCAACGGCACGAGCCCGTCACCGCTCGCACCTCGTCGCAGCCGCGCCCGCTGTTCCGGCGAAAACGTGCCGTTCCAAAAGAAATGCGCTTCGTCCGGGTGTAGCCAGCTCCCTTCAATCCAGCGCTTCAGTTTGTATTCCAGGCTGATCTTTTCGTCGGACACCGGAAGATACCGTTCCAGCGCCCGCAGCATCGCCCGCCGAATCGTCGTGGGCACCAGCCGCAGTGGCCGCGCCAACCGGTCCGCCAGGTACGTGATATACCCGCCGAACAGTTCGTCCGCCCCTTCGCCTGAGAGTGCCACCGTAACGTGGCGCCGGCTCATTTTCGAAAGAAACCACACCGGCAGGGCTCCCGCGTCCGCGCTCGGTTCGTCCGAATAGTACGAAAAATCTTGGATTGCGCCCACCAGTTCAGTTTCCGGGTTCAGATCGAATTCGTAATGATCGGTTCCGTAGATCTTCGCGATCTCCCGAAAATACGGGCTCTCGTCGAATGTTCTCCCGGCAAACGAGATCGAGAACGTCTTCAATCGCCCCGCGCTCTGCTGCGCCGCATAATGCACCACCGTCGAGGAATCTAGCCCTCCCGACGCCCACACCCCCAACGGCACATCCGAAATCAGATGCTCTCTCACCGCATCGGCCAGCAGCCAGTCCAGTTCCTCTTTCGCTTCCGCCAGCGTCCGCCGTTGCCGCTTTGGTTCTTCCCGTCGCCACCATTGCTCCATCCACGCCTTGCCCTGCCGCCACTCCAGCAAGTGCCCCGGCGGTACTTTGTGAATGCCCTCGATCAGCGTGTGCGGGCCGGGAACATAATTGACTGCCAGGTAAGTGTCCAGTGCAGCCAGATCCAACCGCCGGGGAATATGAGCATGCTCCAGAATTGCCTTGAGCTCGCTTCCAAAATAGAGATCGTCGCCGCTCGAATAGTAATACAGAGGTTTGATCCCCATCCGGTCGCGCACCAGTACCAGCCGTTTGCGCGATTCCGTCCACAATGCCACCGCGAACATGCCCCGCATCCGCCCAAAACAAGCCGTGTCCCACTCGAGAAATGCGTGTAAAACCGTTTCCGTGTCGGATTCCGAATGGAATCGATGCCCCCGCGCTTCCAGTTCCTTGCGGATTTCCCGATGGTTGTAGACTTCCCCGTTGAAGGCAATGACCGTGTCTCCGTCATCGCTCACTATGGGTTGGTCCCCGCCAGCCAGGTCGATGATCTTCAGGCGGACCGCGCATAGTGTGGCCACGCTGCCCTCATAAACACCTTGTTGATCCGGGCCGCGATGCCGCAATCCTTCGGTGATCCGCTTGGCAACACCCTGGTCACGCACCCCGTTTAGGTGCGTAAATCCCGCAATGCCACACATTTAGATACTGGCCCCATTCCGCACTGGAACTCCCGCCGAATCGGTTCCGCCAATGGATCTGCGAATATAACACACTGGGTGCTTAACCGTTTTGGGGACTGCGCCCAGGGACCATGCTATAGGCCTCTGCCAAGTCCAGATTGCGTCGAGCGTCGATTTCTAGTTGGGCCAGGGTGGTATGAGCGTGGCGGGGGAGATTGGTA
>Ga0326728_10003598_pt1 | contig 47659 bp, 34 predicted proteins | sample MB3enrmetagenome_FD_207602 | JGI IMG/M metagenome (GOLD analysis project Ga0326728, IMG submission 207602) | Lab enriched peat soil microbial communities from McLean, Ithaca, NY, United States - MB31MN | ecosystem: Environmental > Terrestrial > Soil > Wetlands > Peat | place: USA: New York...
GGCCACAGCTTGCTCCTTGCGCTGCTGCTCAGCCTGATTGCCTTTGCGCAAGCTTACTGGCTGAGCTGGATGATCCCCTGATTCCGCCGAATCTCCCGGGGTCGCGCCTCCGCGCAGGCCTCCCCGAAGGGGAGGAAGATCATCACCCGGAGGTGAAACCTACGGATCGGGACGATGAAAAGTACGGGCGGTTCGCGAACCGCCCCTACGCCATCTCCCAGACGGCGTCGAACAGTTCGACACTGTTCTGTAAGTCCGCGGCTCGTTCCCTATGGGCAAGGAAAAGCCGCGGACCTACGAAACAGGTCGCTACACTTCTTTTTCGAATCCCGTTCCGTGGTAGACTGAGCCGGGAGCGGAACCATGGATCGATCAAAAGACTGGTTCGCGCAGGCGGAAAGCGACCTGGAATTCGGAAAAACGGCTGCCTCCGCAGGGCACCACGAATGGGCAGCGTTCATCGCCCAGCAAAGTGCCGAAAAAGCCGTGAAAGCTCTGGTCCAAGCACTCCGCGGAGCCGCACGAGGGCACTCCATCACGGAGATTCTGCGAAGTCTCCCCCCATCCGTGAGAGTTAGCCAAGAGGTACTCCAGTCTGCCCAGGCGTTGGACAAGGTCTACGTCACTTCCCGTTACCCCAACGGGTTTGCTTCCGGGCGTCCAGCGGATTATTTTAATGGAACGGACAGTCAGGACTTTCTTGAACATGCGCGACGAATCCTGGAGTTCTGTAGAAGTCAGATTCATCGACCTGGACCAAGTGCTCCGTGACTTGCGCAGCGCCGCCGCTGAAGCCAAGCGCGTGCACCCGGAGGTCGTCAAGGTCTACTTGTTTGGTTCCCTGGTTAAGGGGAACTGGACGGCGGACAGCGATGCGGACTTGATCGTAGTAGTCGGCAAGGAATTCCCCGACTTTGTCCGGAGCCGCAGCGCCTACCAGATTTTTACCTCTTCGATCCCGACGGATACACTGGTTTATTCCGAGCGCGAATTCGAGCAGCTTCGAGCTGACCCCTCCAGCCTCGTGGCGCAAGAATTCCCCTTCATGGCGGAGTTGTGATGATGTGCGGCCAGCAAGGTGCAAATATGGACTCACTGGAAACATCATTATCCGCTGAGAGCGCAGCGCGCCACCGCAGTTCCACGCTGCGGGCGCTGGTGGAAACGCTGCGCCCGCAGCAGTGGGTGAAAAACGGATTCATCTTTGCCGCCCTCATTTTTTCCCAGAGCCTCACGCGCTGGGACCGTTGCCGCCAAGTCCTGCTGGCCGCTCTGGTGTTCTGCCTGGTTTCCAGCGCCGCGTACGTCCTGAATGACATACTCGACGCATCGGAAGACCGCCACCATCCCACCAAAAAGCTCCGGCCGATCGCCTCAGGGCGGCTCAGTGCAACGACGGCGGGAATCGTAGGCGCGATCTTGGGGTGCGTTGGTCTGTTCGGGGCTTGGAGGCTTAATACTGCCTTCTTTGGAATCGTCCTGGCATACCTCGCGCTCAATGTTCTCTATTCCACTTTCCTGAAGCGAGTTGTCCTTCTGGATGTGTTCATTGTGGCGGCGGGCTTCCTATTTCGTGTGATTTCCGGCGGGTTGGTGATTCGCGTCGCCGTTTCCCCCTGGTTGATTGTGTGCACGACGCTGCTGGCGCTTTTCATTGCCCTCAGCAAACGCCGCCACGAACTGGTTCTGCTGGGCCACCATGCCTCTGACCACCGGGCGATCCTGGCGGACTACTCGCCGTATTTTCTGGACCAGTTGATCAGCATTGTCACCGCTTCGACGGTAGTTTCGTATGCGCTCTACACCTTGTCGCCGGACGTCCAGACCAAATTCCCCGGTAAACGGTTGGAGATGACCATTCCCTTCGTCTTGTTTGGTATCTTTCGTTATCTCTACCTCATCCACCATCACGACCAAGGAGGAAACCCCACGCGGTCTTTATTTACAGACCCAGTATTACTTTCGGTGGTGCTATTTTGGGCGGCGTCCGTTATTTTGATTATTTATCTTTAGCTTTCAGCGATCAGCTATCAGCTTTCAGCTTTGTCAATCCGATGGCTCGTATTGAGGAGGTAGGGTGCAGGACTTCAAGGACCTCAATCAAAGAACTCACGGGAGCGGTTGTCGAAGTGAAGCGCATGTTCGCCACTCGCGTGGGAAAGGTCAAAGCTGGCGGATCGAAGCCGAACGCTGATCGCTGAAAGCTGATAGCTGAGAGCTGAAAGCTAACCCCCAAATGAAACCTACCTTCGCCACTAAACCTCTTTCCGGCTGGGGCCGTTACCCGGTGGAATGGTGCCACGTTTTCCGGCCGGAGAAACGCAGCGAGGTGGCGGCTGCGCTGGGGTCGGGCCTCGAATCCTCTTACATTCCTCGCGGCCTGGGGCGCAGTTACGGCGACGCCGCTCTGAACGAAAATGCCGGCGTGATCTGGCCCATCCGGCTGAACCGTTTTCTCTCTTTCGCCAGCGCTTCCGGCGTGCTCGAATGCGAGAGCGGCGTGAGCCTTGCGGAGATCATTCAATACTTCCTCCCGCGCGGTTGGTTTCTGCCTGTGACCCCGGGAACAAAGTTTGTGACCGTGGGCGGAGCCATTGCCGCAGACATTCATGGCAAGAACCATCACAAAGATGGATCTTTTTGCAACTTCGTTTTGGATTTCCGGCTGCTTGCTCCCACCGGCGAAATTTTGCTCTGCTCCCCTACCGTCTATCCCGAAATTTTCCGGGCGACGGTGGGCGGCATGGGCCTGACGGGGGTCATCCTGAGCGCGCGGCTGCGACTGCGGCGGGTAGATTCGGCCTATGTCTTTGTAGACTTTCACAAAGCTCCAAATCTCGACGATGCCTTGACAACGATGGAAACTTCCGACGAGCGCTACGATTACTCGGTCGCGTGGATCGACGCCCTCGCCACAGGCAAGACCATGGGCCGCAGTGTGCTGATGCGGGGCAATCACGCGGCGGTGGCCGAGTTGCCCGCGCGGGTTCGGCATGCACTGGCGGCTCCGACCGTCCCCCAGTGGAATCTTTTCGTCGACTTCCCTTCAGGGACCCTGAACCGGCTGACCGTGAAGGCATTCAATACCGCCTACTACGCCGTGCACCGCACCACACCGCGGCAACTGGTGAGCTTTGAAAAGTTCTTTTATCCGCTCGATGCCATCAACCAGTGGAACCGGATGTACGGCAAGCGCGGTTTTGTTCAGTACCAGATTGCGCTTCCGCAGACGAGCGGTCGCGCGGGCCTTCGCACCATCCTGGACCGGTTGGCACGCTCGGGACGCGCGTCATTCCTGGCCGTCCTGAAGCGCTTCGGCGATGCCGGCCCCGGTCTGCTTTCCTTCCCGCTGCGCGGCTACACTTTGGCCCTGGATATTCCCGTCGCTCGCGGACTCGTTCCCTTTCTCCACGAACTCGACCGGATGACTCTAGATTATGGAGGACGAATCTATTTGGCGAAGGATGCGGTGCTCCGCGGCGAGGATTTTGCCGCCATGTACCCCAAGCTCGAAGACTTCCGGGCCATCCAGCGGGAATTGGACCCGGGGAGATTGTTTTCGTCGTCCATGGCCCGGCGGCTGAAGATTTGTGATTGGTGATTTGTGATTGGGGATTTGTGATTGGGGATTAGCAATTGGTGATTTGTGATGGGTGATCGGTGATTGAAGGTGGACGAATTACAATGGGCGCTTGGTTGATTTTCGATCAGTTCAATCACCAATGACCAATCACCAATGAAGGAGTTTTCTTGCCGACGGTTCTAATCCTGGGCGCCAACGCCGGCATCGGCCGAGCCTTGGCGGCGGAATTTGCCTCGCATCAATACGATCTCATTCTCGCCGGCCGCGACCTGGAGGAACTGCAAGCTCTCGCTGCCGACCTGAACCTGCGCCACAATGTGAGCGCCCGCGCCGCGAGGGTCGATGTGCTGAACTTCGACGCCCTGGAATCGGCGCTCGCAGCTTGTATCGCTCCTGCCGGGGACTCGCTGGAGGGAGTTGTTCTCTGCACCGGCTACTTGGGAGATCCCGAAACGGCACGGAAGGATTTGAACGAGGCGCGCCGGATTCTGGATACGAACTTTACCGGATCCGCGCTTGCCCTCGATGTCCTGGCCAACCATTTTGAGCAGAAGCGTAAGGGATTTATCTGCACCATTTCTTCGGTTGCCGGGGACCGTGGCCGTCAGAGCAATTACCTTTATGGATCAGCCAAGGGTGGACTGACCACTTATCTTCAAGGCCTGCGCAACCGGCTTTACCCCAGTGAGGTCCACGTCATCACCGTGAAACCCGGCTTCGTCGACACGCGCATGGTTTTCGGAAGAGCGAAGCTGCCTCTGGTCGCTGCTCCCGAAGCCGTGGCGCGGGATATTTACCGGGCTGTGAAACGCCGGAAGAATGTGGTTTACGTGCCCTGGTTTTGGCGGGTTATAATGTTTATGGTGTGTTCAATTCCCGAACGGTTGTTCAAAAAACTCCGAATGTAACTTGTGGCACCTCACCTGCCATCTATTTGGATTTTGCAGGCGACAGAAAATGGCGACCGGCCACCTAAATCGGCAGACAATAATTGTCAGGGTTGGCTTGCTGGGAGCAAGCGCCGGGATCGTTCTTGGACTGCTCGAGGCCGGTTGTCTGCGTCTCACAGACATCCCTTTGCCTCTTTTGAGGCCGCATGTCCCGGCCTCCTTCTGGTTCTTTGCTCCTCTCCTAGCCTCGGTGACCTTTGGGTTGCTGGGCTTGCTCGCGGGTTTCGTGGCCGCCTTACCGAGATCCCGCTTCCTCGGGATGGTGATTATCGCTGGCTTCGTCGGTTTGACCGGCGCCTACCTGGCACTTGTGCTGCGGTACACTCAGTTAGCAACCGTGTGGTATCCTGCGCTCCAGAGTGTCATCACGCCCGCCATCTTTTTCGCCGTGGTTTCCACTTGGACTTTGCTCGCTCTGTGGGCCACCCGGAAGCCTGGGTCTCCTTCGGGCTTTTTGTCCAATGTGCCGCTGGGGCTTTGGTCGGGGGTAGTCTTTGGCATTATTGCCATTTTGGGGGGATTCTTGGTTTATCCACCTCTCACGGACCACCTAAGGGGCTATAGGAACCACGCCACGGGCAAAACGCAATCGCCCAACATCGTCCTGATCGTGTGGGACACCGCGCGTGCTGACCATTTTTCTTCCTACGGATACTTTCGGAATACCACGCCGAACCTCGATCAGTTTGCCAAGCGCGGGGTTCTTTTCGAGAATGCCATCTCCCCATCCTCATGGACGCTGCCCGCGATGGCTTCCGTGTTTACCAGCCTTTTACCCCACCAGCACGGCGCCGGCGCGGACGCTTTAGGAAACGGGCCGCGGACCTTGGCGGAAATCCTTCGTTTGGGCGGCTACGAGACCGCAGGGTTTAACGCCAACTCTGTCTACGGTGTAATCCCTTGGGGACTGGCCCGGGGCTTTGAAACTCACATCGACAGCACGCGCAGCATGGGTTACAGCTTGGATGCTACCCGCATTGGACGTGATTTCATTGAACCTCATAGCGAAGATTGGTTCCACCGCAGCCGCTTTAACCAGCTCAATGCCCACCAACTCAACGAGCACGTTTACCGCTGGTTCAATCACCGCTCCGACCGCCCTTTTTTCCTCTTCCTCAATTACAACGATGCCCATGAACCTTACGAAGCCCCTTCCTCTTACAACCATCTCTATGGGCAGGAGTCCAAGCAGGTCAAACATTTGCTGCATACGACAAAACCGGCCCGATTGTACCTTCCGCCCGGCGAGCGCGACGGGGCGATTGCCTCTTACGATAATTGCCTGAACTACATCGACAGCCAAATGGGAGAGTTGTTGCGGTTTCTGGAGCGTTCTCCCGAGTGGTCCAACACTTACATCATCATCACCTCTGACCATGGGGAAGGTTTTGGCGAGCATGACACCTATACCCATGCCTGGAACCTATATCGCGAAGTCGTTCACGTGCCGCTGATTATTGCCGGCCCAGGAATCCCCACAGGCGTCCGGGTGACGGACATTGCCAGAACGCTGCAGATCTTCGCAACGGTATTGGATTGGGCAGGGATGAAACACGCCGTTCTGCGCCGCACCAGCTTGACACGCTCATGTGCGCCGGGTTACGCGCCGAACATGCCGGATGAACCCACTATTTCCGAAGTCTTGGATAACACCGCCTTGCCCACCCCCCAGGGCATGATCAGCATCACCACGCGGGAGTGGCAGCTCATTTACCGGCCGGGTTATCATCGCAACCAGCTTTATCATTGGCCCGCAGACCCCCAGGAACAGCAAAACCTCGCCGATTTGCCGGAAAATCAGGCCCTTGTGGAACACCTCAAAGCAAGCATGCTCTCGATTATCGAAAGGTCTTATCGGCCTTGGCGCGACACCCGCTACCTGGTGGCACTTTCCGGACCCGATTTCTCGCCGGACCTGGAGGCCATCAAATCGATTCCCTCGCTACCCGGGGGACCGCTTCTTCCCCTGGGAATCGGAGCAGCGCAAGCCCTTTTTCCCCCGAACCCGGAGACTCCCAAGAATCCTGACCAAGAATTGCTGGAGAGCCTTCCTTATGACGCGCGTTGACTGGGGCTGGCGCCGATCCAACTTCTTTCGAAAAATCCGAGTAAACCCAATGGAGAGCGGATGCCCGGCAAGACAAAAGCGGAATACATAGCCTCAATTAAGTAAGTTGGAACGGCACTGGCGCCACCGACGTCATGACCTCATAATCCCAAATCCTGCTCGTCTCCATCCGGCAAGGTGGCAAGCCCCATGGGGCTATGTTAAAGTCTCTCAGTTTATATCGACATGACGCTAATCCATTCCGACACATCACCGGAAACCCGCGACGTGGCTGTGAGCCCCGTTCCGTTCACTCGCGCTGACCTGGGGGCCGTGGTGCTGCTCGTCGCGAGCTTGGTGGGGATGTTCTGGAAAGTCGTTTTTACCTCCGAGATGTTCTTTTATCGCGACGTCTACAATTACACCTTTCCCAGCGCTCGCTTCATCCACGATCTCTGCCGCCAGGGTTTTCTTCCCTACTGGAATCCCTATTTGAATTACGGCCAGCCGGTGCTGGCAAATCCCAACCTCCTTTTCTTCTATCCTTTCACGCTTCTCATGGTTCTCCTTCCCATCGATATCGCCTTTACGATGCACTTCCTGGTGCATTTTGCTTTGGCGGGAATCGGAGTCTATGTGTTGGCGCGTTCGTGGGGGCAGACCTATCTGGGAGCTTTCTTTGCGGCGATCGTCTTCATGTTTAGCGGACCAGTGCTTTCCCTCGGCGATCTTTACAACCAGTCGGCCTGCGCCGCCTGGATTCCCTGGGCGCTGCTGGTTACCGACTGCGCACTGGCGAGCCGCCGGCTGCGTCCGTGGATTCTGCTCATCGTGATCTTCTCGTTCCAGTGGCTGGCCGGTGAACCGCTGACCATGTTGGCGACGTTCGGCCTTTGCTTCGCCTACGGTTTTTATCGGTGCGGCGCTTGGAGCAAACTCTGGTCGAAGCCCAATTTCCGCCTGCTCGTGCTTTTCTTCCTGGTGGGCGCGGGAATGATCTTGCTTTGCGCGGCGCAGTTTTTGCCGGCCTCCAACCTGCTCAGCCAATCGCGCCGCGGGGTACAGGGCTTGCGCTTTCGCGAGACCGCGAACTGGGCGGTGAATCCATTTTCTTTGCCGGAAATGATCGTGCCGGACTTCTTCGGCTCCGGAATTGCTGCCCCCAGCGGCTGGCTATGGTTGATGTCGGACTCGAACCTCCCTTATTTTCTTTCCGTTTTTCTGGGCTTCGTACCTCTCTTCTGCGCGCTAGCCGGATGGGCGCTGGGACGCGACCGCCGCCGCAACTTCGTGGCAGGCGCGGCCGGAGCTTTCTTGCTGCTTTCCTTCGGCCACTTTACGCCGGTCTTCGCTCTGGCCTATTTGCTTTTCCCGCCGCTTACCGTGGTGCGCTACCCCGTCAAGCTCCTGATCCTCGTTACGTTTCTTCTGGCGACTCTGGCGGGGTGGGGATTTGACGCTTTGCGCTCACCAAATTCGATGTGGAAGACTCGTGGCCGCCGCCTGCTGACGCCTCTCAAAGTATTCCTCGCTTGTATCGTCGCAGTCCTAGCCGTGGCTTGGCTGCTGCCCGCTCTCATCATGTCGCCCACGCGCTGGGTGCTGAGTACGCTTGGGGAAACACCGTTCAACTTTCAACAGATGCCGGATTTTCTGGTCACCATCCTTCGCTATCAACTTCCCGGCCTGGCCGGATTCTGCTTGGGCGGAATTGTTTTGGCCTACGGCCTGGAAGAAGGGAAATCCTGGGCGCGCCCGGGATTGTATGCCTTCGCGCTACTGGCGATCGGCCAACTGGTGGCGGTGAATTCCCGCGCGAACCCAACGGTACCCAAAACCTTCTTCACCTATCGGCCACCCGTATTGAATGAATTCAAGGATCCGCCCGGAACCTATCGCGTTGCTTCCTTCTGGCCCATTGTGCTGACGCCCGACACCAAGAATCTGCAAACCTATATCAATTTTGAGTCGATTCCAGAAGCGGCCAACTTCGGGCCCATGGTGCAAGGAGCCTTCCAAGCCCGGTTGCAACTCGCCGCTGGCTCCATGCTCAACCAAGTGGAGGGAAGCATCAACCTGGATCTGGAGCGGTCGCTGCCGCCTTATCTCTACGACATCGAAATCTACCAGGATCGCCAGGCCACCGACCCCTTGCACGTCGATTGCCTGCTCGGCCGCACCAACGTGAAGTACATCATTCGCCCCACGCCCACTGATTCTGCCGCCACCCGTGCGCTCGGCGACGTCTTCAATGGCTCCCCCCTGCCCAGCCGCTTGTATGAGGATATGTGCTTTGTACCCCGGACCTACGTGGCGGGCAATTCCCTGTTCTCGACGAATTCCGCCGAGACGCTGGACCACCTGGCGTCACCAGATTTTGACGCGCTCACCACGGTCATCCTCGCCGCCATGGCGGGCTCCTCACCGGCGGTAGGGGCAGGCTCCTCACCCGCCGGCCAGGTGGAAATCGTGCATCGCGACCCTAACTCCGTCACCCTGCGGGCGCGACTCGCGCACCCCGCTTACGTCGTTTTGCTGGATCGATACGATCCCAATTGGCAAGCTACCCTCGACGGCCGACCGGCGCCGGTGCTCCGCGCCAACCAGATTTTTCGCGCCCTCTACGCCGAGGCCGGCCTTCACGAAATCCGCTTTGACTATCGCCCGCGTGGCTTCCGTCTGGGAGTGATCATCTCGCTTCTCACCCTGGGAACGTTGGCCGTGCTCTATTTCAAACGGTAAATCTCAAAGTCATTGAAGTTCTTCGCCGGCCGGTACCGACTGCCAATGAATTCCGCGAGCGCCGGAAAGCTTTGCAGCATTTCTTCGGAGTCCCGCTGGGTGTAAGAGACCCCGGAGATCGGGTCATGCCGCGCCACCACGATAAAGCGGGGAGGCTTCTTCCTCAGATCGTGCACCAGTTCGATGCGCCATCGCCCCAGCCCCCAAGGTGAGATCAGCCCTAGGTTCGATACGAACCGCGTTGCGGGACGCCGTTGTGAAAGGAAGTTGATGGCGGGGGCCGTGCCCCAGATGTAGACCTCATCCTGAGGCGCCGAGTCCCTTTTGAGATAATCGATCACCGCCATTTGATCGTGAAGCTTCTCCAAATACATCTGCCACAAGTATTCCGCATAAGACCGTTCGGGGTCTCGGTACCAGACCGCCAGGGAATGGTACTGCTCATCAATCCGGAACATCTCGGTAATCATGCATGCGTAAATGAGGTTGAAGAACACCACCCACAGCATCACCCGCACAAGCTGCCAGCGCCTCTGCGCGAACATCGTGCTGAGAGCTTTGAAGCCCTGAAAAGCTCTGACCCACACATATCCCCAGCACATGGCGATGAAAGGATACGTCGTCTCAAAGTAGTAGGGGTGGAAACGTCCCTGTGACGCGGTCAGGATATAGCCGGCAAGCCCCATGCAGAAAATCGGGGCGGTGGCGGAAAGCTCTCGGCGCTTCCAGGCGATCAGCAGCGCGACTGCAACGATGGCCTCGTTCCAGGGCAGGAGGTGGCGATACGTCTGGAAAATCGCGATGAGCAAAATGGGGTGGGCCCGCTCAAATACCATGGCGCCGTAGCGAGGCAGCACTTCCATCTGCTCCTCCATGAACCAGGGCCAGACCCCGCTCATCCAGAGATAGCCGAGCATCGCGATGACGCTCAGGAGGAAGCCTGCAACCACGACGCTGGATTGAAGGATCCACTGGCGAAACGGGATGGCCAGCTTGGGGCGGCGCGGCAAGGCGTCGAGGCCGGAAAAATCCACAAAAGGAAGGAACATCACGAAGGGGAAAAAGATAACGGCGTTGTACTTTAGCCAAAAGGCCGCTCCCATGAGCAGCCCGGCAAGGAACCCCCGCGCCCGCGGCCAGCGTCCCTCGGGTAACATCAACAGATAGGCGGTGAAGATGCAGAGCATCAGGTAGGTTTCGGGTTGTCCCGCGTGGACATAACCCTGAGTCGAGTGCCATCCGGCATTGAAGAGGATGGCGATGGCGGCGGCGGCCGCGCCAAGGTAGCGCTGGACAAAACGAAAAATGCAGTAGGAAATAAGCAGAAGCCAGACAACGTCCATCACCCCGACGCACCACATGACGGGGCCGAAAAGCTTCACGATGGGAACGTAAAGATAGAAGATGCCGGGCGGCTTGTTGTCCCAGAGGTCACGATAAAGGCGCAGCCCATGGAGCATCCATTCCGCGATCAGACAGTAGGTGGCTGAATCCCGTTCGAGCGGGAAACGAATGTTGGGCAGGGCGCGCAGGAAAACCAACGCCAGGCTGGCGAATAACCAAGCGCGGGAGCGGGGGAGCTTCGGTACGGATTCATCCATCATTGGCTTGGAAACCCGGTATACGGGGTGCTCGCAGCGGCGGCGCCCATGATCCATGCGCCCGAGCAGGCCGCTCTTGCAGCTTTGCTGAGATTACGGTCGCTTGAGGCCGTAGACCTCGAAATCGTCCAGATTCTTGACGGACTCGTAACGACCCGCGATGAACGAAGCCAAGGCGGGGTATTTCCTCAGACACTGTTCGGAATCGTCATAGGTAAGAGTTACGAGGTGGATCTCGTCGTGGCGCTCCACGACGATGAAACGCGGCTCCTTTCGACTCAATTCGGCAATCAGGTCTTGCCGCCAGCGCGCCGGCCCCCAGATGGAAATCAACGCATGATTCGAGACAAACCGGCTGGGGCTGGGACGCGGCGTTAGAAAATTGATCAGCGGCGCGGTGCCCCAAACGTAGACTCCATAACTCGGCGCAGAGTTCTTCCGCAGATAATCGATGATCGTCATCTGGTCATGAAGCTTCTCGAGAAAGAATTGGAACGGATAGCTTTGGTAGGAGTCATGCGGATTGTGAATCCAGGCGGCGAGCTCTCTGTACTCCTCGGCGATTTGCAAAGCAAAGCCGGGCAGCGGATAGTAAACCACTTCCAATGCGACCAGCCACAAAAGCACCCCCGCCACGCGCCAGCGTCGTTGGGCAAGCCATTCTCGAATATGCACAAAGCCCTCGTAGAGCTTGATGATCACGTACCCCCATAGCATGGCAAAGAAAGGATAGGCCGTTTCAAAGCTGTACGTGCTAAGGCGCGGCTGGGAAGCCGTAGAGGCGCAACCCGCCACGGTCATGATGACCACGGGGGCGATGATTCGGACTTCGCGCCGCCACCAGGCGATCACGAGCGCGGCTCCGAATGCCGCCTCCGTCCATGGCCCAAGACTATAGCGAGTCCAAGTGAGCGCAAAGAGGGGATAATTGCGTACGTGGTGGATGAACATAGAGCCGTAGCGAGGCGCAACCTCGAAATGGTCTTCGATCAGGGCGTGCCAATCTCCAATGCCCCAAAAGTAAACCAGGACCGCGACCATCATCAGGAGGAAGCCCAACACAATGACCCCTGTCCGTCGCATCCACACCCGCCACGGAATGGCCAACCTGAGCTGGGGCGGATGTTCATCAAGACGGCTCATATCCAGATAGGGCAGGAATGTCAAAACCGCAAAGAATGGTGCGGCGTTGTATTTCACCCAGAACGCGGCTCCAAATATCAGACCTGCAGTAAAGTTTCCTCTCCAGTTCTCCCGTTGCCCGGACATCAAGATGAAGTACGCCAGAAAGACAAACAGCATTATGAAAGTCTCCGCCTGTGCGGCGTGGATGTAACCCCACGAGCAGTGCCACAGCGCATAAGAGGCCACGGCGACCGCCGCCGCCGGGGCATCCAGGTAGCGTTTCGTAAAGTGGAAGATGCAAATCGAAATTGCCAGGAGCAAGATGATATCGACAATACCGATCAGCCACATCACAGGCCCAAAGATCCTGACGATTACCGCATAGAGGTAATAGAGACCGGGAGGTTTGATATCCCAAAGATCGCGGTAGAGGAGCTGACCGCGCAACAGCCCCTGCCCAATCACACAGTAGGTGGCTTGGTCCCGTCCGAGGGGATAACGAAGGTTGGGGAGGGCGCGGAGTAGCACCACGCCGAGCGTCCCATAGAGCCAAGCGCGCGAGCGAGTGGAGGCTGGCAAATTGGTAACACCCACAGGTATCTTCCCCGGCATGACGCCTTCCCAGACGAACCGATAAGCCGGTCAAGCGTTGGTCAAGCCGGCAGCCCAGTCTACAGTATTCCGGTCGTAGGGTACAGGAGGACGGATGCTGTCCTAATTCCAAGTAGCGCCGGGCTTCAGCCCGGCACTTGCCGCCCTAAAGGGCGGCGCTATGTTGAAATTAGGACAACCCCGTTCCGGCCCGCTTCTTGGTCGCGGCTGAAACCTCATGCTAAACTGGTCATGGTTGGCCTCCAGTTGCTCATGCTAGTGGATCCGCGAAAGGGCGACCGACCTTGGACCATCCAGAAGGATAGAGAAGGCAGGAAGGGGCGTTTTCGGAACGTGGCTAAAGTCCCGGCGGCGTAGTATGTTCTTCTTCTTCGAGTATATTCTGGTGGCTCTCCTGATCGTGGCCACATATTTCCTTCGCTGCTTCCCCTCCGGGTGGTTTCAGACCGCGGAAAAATACCTGAGCCGCTTGGCGAGGAGGCAGGCCCTTGCCGTGTTGGTGGTGGGCGTCCTGGCCTTGGCGATACGCGCCGCCCTGCTGCCCAACATTCCCGTCCCTGCGCCAGGTCTTCATGACGATTTCTGCCACCTGCTGGCAGCGGACACCTTCGCGCACGACCGTCTGACGAATCCAACTCACCCCATGTGGATTCACTTTGAGAGCATTTACATCAATCAAAAACCCACCTATATGTCGATGTTTTACCCTGCCCAGGGTTTGTTGCTGGCTTTGGGCCAGGTGGTCGGAGGGTGCCCGTGGATAGGTATATGGCTGGCCGTTGCCGCCATGTGTGCAGCAATCTGTTGGATGCTGCAAGGATGGTTGCCGCCGGGTTGGGCTCTGCTGGGTGGGCTGCTGGCGGTGATGCGGGTCGGGACCTTCACCTATTGGGTGGACAGCTACTCGGGAGGGGCGTTGCCGGCAATCGGCGGGGCGCTCGTTCTGGGAGCGCTGCCCAGAATTAAACGCCGCCAGCGGGTGCGGGATGCCCTGCTGATGGGCTTGGGTTTGGCCCTCCTGGCCAACACTCGGCCTTACGAGAGTCTGTTCTTCGGTATTCCGATCGCGATTGCGGCTTTGGTGTGGATTCTGGGAAAAAAGCGCCCGCCCTGGCGGCAATTGATCCCACGAATTGTGCTGCCCATGGGGTTGCTTCTGGCGGTCACGCTCGCGGGGATGGCCTACTTCTTCTGGCGGGTCACGGGCAACCCTTTTCGGACCCCTTTCCAGCTAAACCGCGACACCTACTTTGCCGTGCCCTATTTTCCTTGGCAGCCTCTTAACCTCACCCACAAGTACCATCATCCGGTGCTGGAGCGCTTCTTTGTGCATAGTTGGCAGAGGTACTGGTACAACCAAGCCCGCCGGGCCCCCCTCGACGTGCTGGGAACGAAAGTCGCGGAGCTCTGCGCCTTCTTTCTCGGGCCATTGCTGGGATTGCCCCTGGTGGTATTGATGGTCTTCCACCCCTGGCAGTTTTTGCGGAAGTCGATCACCGGAAAGACGGGTTTTCTCCTGGCGGTGTGCGGCGCCACCTTCGTCGGATTGGCGCTCCCCATCTATTTCATCCCCCACTACGCGGCTCCCATCAGCGCTGCCATCTATGCCTTGGTGCTCGAAGCCATGCGGCACCTCCGGTTGTGGGTTTGGCGCGGAAAGCGCGCCGGGCTGGGGATGGTGCGTGCCATACCCGTCCTCTGCCTCCTGCTGTTCCTGCTGCGCGCGGCCGCGCCCCAACTGCACATTCCCACCCCGGCCGACAAAAAAAACAACTGGGCGGGAGAGCAGACCCATAACCTGGACCGTGCCCGGGCCTCGGCGCAAATGGAGGCGCTCCCGGGAGACCAGCTCGTCATCGTGCGCTACAATCAGTATCATAATTCAGATGATGAATGGGTGTATAACCTCGCGGATATCGACAGAGAAAAAGTTGTGTGGGCGCGCGACATGGGCGACTCCGCAAATGCCGAGCTCATCCGCTACTTCCCGCAAAGACGCGTCTGGCTTGCGGAGCCGGACCTTGCGCCCCCCAGGTTGTCGCCCTATGCGGTTCTGGCGGACCAGCGGACTCCCTCGCGAGGCACGCCATGAAGCTCGCGGCGCGGATCATGGAGATTACCCAGGCCTACCGCCTCTGGCAGGCTCCCTTTGCGGAGAAGAAATTTGCGCCCATCCTGGCCCACAATGACTTGCGCCAGGCGCGGCGGGTGCTGGACGTGGGCTGCGGGCCGGGCACGAACACCCCGCACTTTGCCCACGCGCACTATCTGGGCATCGATCACAACCTGCGCTACCTCGAGCACGCCCGCCGGCGGTATGTGAGGGACTTTCTGGGTGTGGATATCACGCGCTCGGCGCTCGCCCCCGCGGCGCGCTTCGACTTTATCTTGATCAACAGCTTTCTTCACCATGTCGACACGCCCAGCGCCCGTGGCCTCCTCTCGCAGCTCGGCGCCCTCCTCACTGAGGACGGGCATGTCCACATCTTGGACCTTGTCTTGCCCGCGCGACCCTCGGTCGCCCGGTTTCTCGCCCGCCTGGATCGCGGAGAGTTTCCGCGCCCGCTCGAAGACTGGAAGCAGATTTTCAGCGAAACGTTCGAGACCGAGGTCTTCGAGCCCTACGCGCTCACCGGCCTGGGGGCGACCTTGTGGGAAATGGTCTATTTCAAGGGGAGAGGAAAGAGATGAGCCGGCCTTTCCGTTTGTCCGTGGCAGTCCCGCTCTATAACGAGGAGAGTGTTCTGCCGGAGTTTTTGCGCCGTACCCGCGCGGTGCTGGAAGGCCTGGCGGGGGGGCCGCACGAAATGGTCCTGGTCGATGACGGCAGTGCGGATCGCACCCTGGCGATCCTGGAAGCAGCAGCGGCCCGGGATCCGTCAATCGTCGTCGTGGCGCTGTCCCGGAACTTCGGGCACCAGGCCGCGCTGACGGCCGCGCTCGACCATTGTTCGGGCGATGCGGTGGTGGTGATGGATGCCGACCTCCAGGACATCCCGGAGGCGATTCCGCGTTTTGTGGAGCAGTTCCAGAGAGGCTACGACGTGGTTTACGCCACGCGTTCCCATCGCAAGGAAGCGTGGTGGCTCAAGCTTGCCTATTTCCTCTTCTACCGCCTCCTGGCGATGCTCTCCGAGTTGAACCTGCCGCTCGACGCGGGCGATTTCGCCCTGATCTCACGCCGCGTGGTGGAGCAACTTCGCCGCCTGCCCGAACACCACCGCTACCTGCGGGGCCTGCGCAGTTGGGTGGGATTCCGGCAGATCGGCATCCCCGTCGATCGCGCCGAGCGGCACTCCGGCCGAAGCAAGTACAGCCTTCGGAAACTCTTTGAGCTGGCCTCGGACGGGATTTTCGCCTTCTCCATCGTGCCCCTGCGCGCCGCCGTCCTGCTGGGCGCTCTGGCCACGGCTCTGTCGGGTTTATTTTCGGCCTACGCGGTCTACGCCCGGCTCTTCCTCAAGCGCTCTCCACAAGGCTTCACCGCCCTGGTCTTGCTCATCACTTTCCTCTCGGGCATTCTGCTTTTCTTCATGGGAATCATCGGTGAGTACGTGGGGCGCCTGTACGAAGAGGTGAAGGCTCGTCCCCTCTACATCATCGGCAAAACGGTGGGATGGCCCCCTCCCCGCACGCTGGACGCACCGGCGCCAGAGCCTGCGGCCGAACCGCCGGGGACGCCCACCCGCGCGGCCCCGACTGAGGATGGAGCCGAATAGGGAGCTGAGATTCCCCCGTGCGCGACGATTATCTTAAACGCTACCGCGAGCTTTACCAGCAGCATTGGTGGTGGCGCGCGCGCGAGAAGTTGATCCTGAAAACCCTGCGCGCCCAGCAACCCCCGGGAGGGTGGAAGAGAATTCTGGATGTCGGTTGCGGCGATGGTTTGTTTTTTGATCAGTTAACACTGTTCGGAGAAGTGGAAGGAGTGGAGCCCTCCGCGGCGTCGGTCAGCGAGCACGGCCCGCACCGCTCCCGCATCTACACCTGCCCCTTCGACGAAAACTTTCAGCCGGGCAAGGAGTTCACGCTCATTCTCATGCTCGACGTCCTGGAGCACCTTGCGAATCCTGCTGCCGCGCTGCGTCGCGCCTTGGCCTTGCTCGCCCCCGCAGGGATGTTGCTGGTGACCGTACCCGCTTTCAACACGTTGTGGACGAATCACGATCTGGTCAACGAGCACGTCACTCGTTACACCCGCCGGACTTTCCGGGAGTTGGCTCGGCAAGCGGGTCTGAGCATCGAGGCGGAGCGTTACTTCTTCCAGTGGCTTTTTCCCCTCAAGCTCGCCACTCGTGTGCTGGAGCGCGCAATGGACCTTCAGCCCCGACCGGCGGGCGTTCCTCCGGGGTGGATCAACACTCCCCTCTATCTCCTTTCCCGCCTCGAGCAGAACACCTGGGGTGCACTTCCCTGGCCGCTTGGCAGCTCGTTGATGGTGTGGGGTAGAAAGTCGAAGGGCAGGGGTCCGGCGGGTGATTGAGTGATCGGGTGATTTGGTGATTTGCGATTTTCGAAGTTTGCGGACTGATCCATGTTCTCACCTGATACCTCGGTGCCGTTGTTCCTCGCCAGCGTCACGTTCTTGGCCTGCTGGATTCCCTCGCGACGCGCCGCCCGCGTGAATCCACTCACGGCCCTGCACTACGAGTAGCGGTCTAACGTTCCGTCGGCGGCGAATTAAAATCTCTCTGGTGCGAGATCCACCCACAGTCATTTAGACGTAAAATCTCAATTCTGTAGAAACATTGCCTCGGTTCGCAAACGGCGTTCAAGCGAATACCGAGGAGGTATTCGCCTAGCCTTTATCGACGAAGCCGCGGGGGCAATCCGAAGTTCTGGCCGAGCGACGGCGCACTCAGAAACCATGCTGAGTGGATACTTCGCCGGATTGAGGATGAAAAACTGAAATTGGCCAAACTGACCCACTACCCTCTCTTGGGTGCGCGACATAAAAGTGAAAAGCGGAGGGAGCGCGGGCATCCTGCCCGCTGTGAGGCTGTGAAAAAAGCTGCGCCGCTACAACGGTTTTTTCACGGCTTCACCGCGGGCGAGTCCCCGATGAATCGGGGCGGGCAGGATGCCCGCGCTCCGTCCGAGCGATCGGCTTTCACTTCCATGTCGCGCACCCCCCTCTCTTGGCGGTCGTTGACGGGAAGCCGGGAAGCCGGTAAGATTCCCTATTCGGGCTCTTGCGGGAAAGGACTCCCAGTTCTCCATCCTGTTTTAAGCCCCACCATCAGCAGAACGAAGGAACAATTATGAACGCGAATGATCTCCGACCCGGAATGATCATCCGGCACAACAACGAGCTTTTCACCATTCACAGGGCCGAGCACCGCACGCCCGGCAATTTGCGGGCATTCGTCCAGGCCCGCATGCGCAATCTGCGCACCGGCGCATTGATTGACCACCGCTTCCGCTCAGAAGATACCGTAGAGCGCGCCGCGATCGACGAAGTCGAGATGCAGTACCTTTATTCCGACGGTGATTCCTACTACTTTATGAATACCGCGAATTACGAGCAGATTCACCTGCCCAAGGAAAGCGTGGGCGACCGCGCCGCGTACATGATGCCCGACGTTCTGCTCAAGGTAGCGTTTTTTGAGGGCCGGCCCGTGGACGTCGAGTTGCCTGCCACCGTGGACTTGAAGGTGGTCCAAACCGAGCCGGGCATCAAGGGGGGGTCGGCGACCAACGTCACCAAGCCCGCGACCCTCGAAACCGGCGTGGTGGTCCAGGTGCCGCCTTTCATCAATGCAGGGGAGACGATTCGCGTCGATACCGTCGAAGGCAAATACATCGAGCGGGCGAACTAGTACCGTGTCTCAGAGGTTTGTTGATGAAGTCAGCCCGCGGAGCGGGCGGAGGTAGCCTCCGGCATGAGCCATGGGCAAGGGGGCCCTCCCTCACCCCCGTCCCCTCTCCCGCCCGCGCGGGAGAGGGGTGCCGGAGGCCGAGTGAGGGCTCTCTCCCCAAGGCTTGCGCCCTGGGCTACGATGTTGCGCCCCTGGCGGGGCTGTGGAACGGTCGGCGCTCCAGGCGATTTACCTTCGCGCGAATGGCTTTGTCGATCTCCTTCGTGGGTACTTCCCGTTCTTTCACCACACCATGAGTTAAAGCCACCATCGCTCTTCCGTGGGAGAAGTAGAGCATCCGGCACAGATGTCAAGCCGCACTTCCCCGCGGCGCCCTCGCCCTCGCGTACAAGAGGGCCAGCAACAATCCCAGGAGCGCCCAGGTTTCATGCGCCATGACGACGGGATCCCACCAGAATTTACTGGAAATTGCCAGCGGAATGATTCCCTCGGAACTGAGCCTTTGCAGCAATGCCCCACCCGGGACGAGGAAAACTGCCATCAGGGCGAGACTGATCCGGGCGGACGGGGCGAATTCGGAATGTAACTGGGCGATCGCCCACGCCAGCGGAAGGACCAAAACGGCGGCTTCATACGACCGGTGGTAAATGGGGAGCAAGCTCAAAACCGCGACGGTGCTCGCTTCCAGCAGCTCCCTCGTGGCGTATCGGTTCCGCGTAAGAAAGAGAAAGGCTGCGGCAAGCACTCCGCTGAGCGCGTACGCCGTTACATTGGCCGCGCGCGCGCTGGGGAAGATCGCGAAGAGCAGCACTTGCAAATTAATCATCGTGAATCTTATGGGATTGGCACTGGTAAAATCTCCGCTTGTCCCGGACACATCGAGCCATCGTAAGTTGGCGCTCAGGTCGGTCCACCAGTGATTGCCGTGCACGCCCAGCCAACCCACGGCGACCAGCGAAACGAAGGCTGTGGCGCCCAAGCAATAGGCGCCCAGGCGCTTATCGCGCCGGACGAGCAAATAGTAAAGCAGCAAGGCACATCCCAGGGGAGGTTTCAAGCAGACGCTGATGGCCAGGAGCAATCCCGCCAGACGTGGGCGCTGACGTAGCGACGCCCACACCGCCAACCCCGCGAGCGTGACCGAGAAGACTCCTGGATTCGCCCGGCCTATTCCCGTATGGAAGGGAGCGAGAGCGAGAACCGCAGCCACAAAAAGCAGTTTCCAATTTGTGCTCGGGAGGGCTAACACCGAAGCCAGCATGATAGCGAGAAGCGCGACCGACCCTATTTCAGCGAGCATCCATGCCGTCAATGCCACACGCCAGGGCAGGAGGGCAGAGGGTGCAACAAGGGCTAAAGCGCTCGGCGCGTAAATAGGTCGAACGCCCACCGGGTCATGGGATGAAGGGGAAATGTCGATGGGCTCTCCGCCGAGGGAGGTCCAGATGCGAACCAGGTTGGCAGCCTGGTAAGGTGGCGAGCCTTGCACCCACGCCCGCGCCGCAACATAAGGGCCGGCAAAATCATTCCACCCCGACTCAGGGTTCAGTCCCCGCACGGGTCCCCGGATAAGGAACTCAGCGCCGGCAAGAAACAAAATGCCAAGAGCAAGAACTCGGTATCTGTCGACCTCGCAAGCGGCAAGCATCCCTCTCCCGGTAACTAGCCCAGATATCTCACCACATCAGGTCTTTTTTCACCACCTGCCACCGGCCATCGGGGGTCTCTTCTAGTGGTCATTTTGTCATGGTTTTGGGAGTTCCTATGGTTTATTGTAACTGGCTTTTTTTCAGTATGTTCTCAGCTTCGTTTTGAAAAAAGCCCTCTTCCGATCCTTTGTTTTCAAGATGTTCTCAGCTTTGGGCGTTGGTGCCAGTGGTGGACATAAAGTGGCCATGCAATCTGTGGAGGTGAGGCTAGGAAGATGTGGCATCATCAATCCCTCCTTGCTCCGCGTGCCGGGCGACGAGGCGCAGGATCGAGCCCGGAGTTCGCCGGCGTCCTGCCCGTGCCGATCACGGTCAGAGCCTCCCCGGAGTGATACGAAGGTAAGGCCGTTCTCCGTTCGACAACCAGACCCTCCCTGCACCGGGTGTGCTGACCTGCCGGCCTGCGGCAGGGCGGCACCGGCGTCGATCCTCACCTATCAACTGTAGGCTATCCTGCTTGCAGTTGTCAAGAAAAATCATTGACGGTTGTGCCACGGGTCCGCTGGCGGTCCGCCAACGGCCTCGGGTTCAGGGGAGAAATCCGGGCCGGCCCTTGCGGGCATAACACCAGACGGTCGCTGCCTTAAACGCGGGATTTCTTTTCGGCCGGGGGACTTATTCACCCGCTCGGCAAGAATACATCCCACAGCGTCATTCCGGGATGCCCGCTGCATCGCGCATTGACGCTTCGAACGCCTAAAAGCTCTCGTCCAAACTGATCTCAGCGAGGATCTTGTCGAGTTGGTCGGCGGCCTGCTGGCGCTTGACCGTGAGGTCGGCGATTTGGCCGCGCAATGCCGCCAGGCGGTCCTCCTGCACATCCAGTTGGTGCGTGTAGCGTTGCAGCAAAGCCTTTTCTTCCGGGCTCCCCTTCAGCGCCTTCATGTTTTCGCGAATCCGGCCCTGGTCAGCGGTAATCGAGCCGACTTCCTGCTGACGCGATTTTATCTGCACATCTAGCGCGTCGATCACACCCTTCTGATCGAGGACCCTCTTGATGGCTTGCTTTAACGCCGGAGTCATTCTCCTCTGTTCGGTCAGCAGAGTGATCTCGTCATCCGAGACGTCTGAGAGTTCCACCCGCGTGGCGAGAGGGTGATACTCCTCCACCACCAGTTGCGCGCCCGCTTTCGGTTCCACCTTCACGCGGAAGCGCTGGAGCGATGCCGTCGTCTCCTCGGGCTTAACTCCGTCCGCCAGCTTCCATTCCGGGCGGACAGGATGCTCGATGATCACGTCGCGCGCGGCCGCGTCAGAGTTGCTGATCAGGTAAGTCCTGGTCTCGCGCTCCTCCTTGGTCATTATCATCGTGCCTTTGATAATTTGAATCCGGCTGAAAGGCTTTTCGGTGGGATGCTCCTCCAGCTTGATGCCCACCGCCGGGTCGGCGGCGTAAGAAATCAAGCGCTTTTCGCCGGGGCGCAGGGGGTCGAGCACGCCCTCTCCCGCAAACGTTCCCTCTTCCAGAATGTTGAAACTTCCCGCGTCGAATTCCACGCCGCTCGTGTTGTTGAGCCACAGGGCACGCAGGGGTTCGCCGCTGTTCTCGTTCCAGAGCGTGACTTTTTCCGTGCCGATGCGCGCTTGCAGAATGGGCACCAGCGCCGACTGGTTCTTGCCAATCGTGACCTTCCCTTTCAGGTCGTACTCGAAGAAATCGCCCACGGCATTGGCTTCGGCTTGCGGCAATTGGCGCTCGGCGATGTTGGAAACTGCTTCCGCCGAAACCTCCACGGTCTGCGCCACACTCGCGATCCCGAGGGTGGAATTGACCTCCTTTTCCCGGCCGCTATTGAGGCGCAAGTTGTTGATGGTTCGACTCTGGAATCCCGGCATGGAAATGATAGCGGTAGAAAGACCCGCGGGCAGGTTATTAAGCCGGTAATTCCCATCGGAATCCGTGGCGGCCATTTGCGCGGCGCCGGTTTGGTTGTTGCGCACCACCACTTGGGCGCCCGGAATGACCGCGCCCGAGGGGTCTCGAACTGTCCCCTCCAGCGCCGCGGTCCCGGGGCCGATTCCTCTGCCTGCGCCCACACCATACCCCTGCCCGGAAGCGCTCAACACGCCGCCTATTACTCCGCCAGGTACGCCCCCAGCAACTCCGGGTGGAGGTGGCGGCGGGGGAGCCGGCATTACCGAATTCATCGCGCCTTCGTGCGTCTGCGGCGTGAGCATGGCCGACTGGGGCAGCGCCACCTCCGGGCGCCGCACGTACATGGGCTGCGAAATGTTTTGCACGAACGATTGCGGCGCGCCCGCGACAAGCGAGAGTTGCACATCTTTCCAGTCCTCGCCGATGGTGTTATCCACCACGGCCCAGCCCTGCACCAGGGGATTGCCCGCGTGCTTCGCGTCCAGCAGGATGCGGTAGGTGCTTTTCCACACCGGCACTTCGCTGATGTAGCTGACAAAGATTTCGCGCTCCCCCGTGCCCGCCGCGGAGATGGTCAGGCGCCGCAGGTCGACGGCCTTGGCGGGGCCGATCAGGTTGAGGTAGCGATTGACCTCATCGGCGAGTTCACGGTCGGCAATGCGCACGGAAGTGCCCGGCCCCAGATCGAAACTGCGCACCTCCCCGGCGTCGGTCACCAGCGTCAATACCGTCACCTCTTCCGTCTGTTCCGGTTTGTCGCCGAACTTCTTCATCACGTCGAATCCCAGCACTTTGCCGGTGGTCCCGGCCGAGCCGTTTCGGACTTCCACCCGCGTGCCGCGCAATGCACCCAGAAGATCATTGCGGGAAGCCTCCTCGCCCAGCGGCAGGCGCAGGGTTTTCAGGCGTTCGGAGAGCGGCGCCACGGAATTGAAGCGCACCCCCGTGATGTGCCCGTCGCCCAAGTCCACAACGGTCAGCGACTTCAGCACGTCGTTCAACTGCGCGGAGGTGAAATCGATATTCAAATCCTGCGTGCCCCGCACGTGGGTGGAGTGCTCGAAGTATCCCACGCCGTTTTTGTAGAGCACAACGCGCTTTACGGGCAACCGGCCCGTGGTTTCACTCGCGGCGTCTGCCGAAGCCGGCGCTTGCTGCGCATACGTCAAGGTGATGAATGAAAATGTCGCGAGAACAGCCGCCACAACGTTTTTTCGCATGAGGTCCTCCCTCTGATGATACCACCGCAGAAGCAGCGCTCATGAAGCCTCCCGCGTCTGTAGGGCTATTATATGAGCAAGATTCGAGAGTTAAAGCCCAGGTTGCCCTGCGGCGATTAAATCTCCGGCGCGGACGAGAAGCTCTGGAGTGGCGTCCTACGGGCGTTCAAGTGCGTAAGAAATTCCGTTAGGAATCTCCGGAAAAGAGGGGCGCACTTACTGCAACTTGGTGTATTCGGCTTTGGCTTCGGCGAGGAGAGGGAGATCAGGGTCGGCGTCTTTCCACAAAGCGAAGAAATCCTGGTAAGCGGTGCGGGCTTGGGCTTTGTCACCGGCCACGGCGTAAGCGCGGCCCAGCCCCAGTTCGGCCATAAAAATGTAAGGGGAACCCGGACGGGAATTCTTGTAAGCCAGAACCTTCTGGAATTCCTGGACGGCGTCATTAGTCTTTCCCGCCTTCAAGTAAGCCATGGCGCGAACCCACATCGTACCCAAGTCCGCGCGGTCGTACGGCTGAGCCCGCTGTAGAAGCTCGAGGGCTCTGGTGGGATTGTCCCGCTTTAATTCCAGGAGCGCCTGGATACCTGGGACCGCGACGGCCTGAACCAGGGTGTCGTCAGGGCGCAGCTTCGCCGCTTCCTCGAGGAGACTTTTAGCTTTTGCGTCCTGGCCAACGAGTGCCAGCACCCCGCCCGCACCCAGCTTGACGTAAGGACTCGCAGAAGTCTTCAAGGCCGCACTGGCGTCGTCCACAGCTTGCGAGCGAAAGCCCGCAAGGGCCTCAAACTGCGCCTGATCGAGCATAAGCTGCGCAACGTTTTCGGAAAGATTCATAGGCCGGGCTTCCTCCATTACCCGGTTCAAGATTTCATGCATTTTTTTCAGGTGCCCTTGCGCGCCTGCCATGTCAGCGTACGCCGAGTCCAGTTGGGCCGCCCAGTAGGGGCTCTGTCGGGCCAAAGCATCTTCCCGATCTAAGGTCGCCTTGTCACCCTGGAGGAGGGCAACATAAGCAAAGGCGGTATGGAGGCCTGCGCCGCCGATCTTCCGCTTCATGGCTTGCTGAAGGATGGCTTTGGCATCATCCAGGCGGCCCAACTCCATATAAGCCAAGGCGGCGTTGCTATAACCGTTCCAGGTGTCTGGAGAAAGCCGGATTGACTCCAAACTTTCCTCCACGCCTCTCTGAAAATCTCCCAAATTGCTATAGATACCCGCCAAATTGGTGCGGGGGATGGGATTCCGTGGGTACGTCTGCTCAAACAACTGATAAGCCTGAATGGCTTTGTCGAGATCTCCCCGGGTGTCGTAGTAGTGGCAGGTAATGTAGAGGCGCTCTCGCTCGCTGGCACGGTCCTTGAGCTCGAAGGCCTTTTGGGTGTTTTGCGCGGCCAGTTCGTTTTGCCCCGTGTTGCCGTAACAGGTGCCGACGCGCGCGTACGCCATGGCAAAATTGGGATCGAGCTCGATGGCGCGCTGGTAGAAAGGAATCGCCGCCGTATCCTCCCCGATGTTGTGCTGCACATCACCCAGGGTGAAGGCTTTCAGGGCTTCGAGGGATGATGTCGTGGCCTGCTCCAATGGCCTATCGAACTTCTCAACGGAGGCCAGCGATTCTCCCAACTTCATCCGCAACTGCGAACTGGCGCTGCCCAGAGCCTTTAGAACCTGCTCCTTCGAGTCTGCCGCGGCCTGCGTTTGCCCCAACGAATCGCCCGTGTTCACATTTACGGCTTCCAGCGTGATGATGTACTGGCTGCCGAGGCTTGAGACCGCGCCGGTCAGCATCGCTTTGATCCCATTGCGCTGGCAGATCTCCCGCCCCACTTCTGTGGTGATGCGCGCGTCCATCGGTCTTCCCATGAATTTCAACGTCTCCTGCACTCGCTGGTCGGGAAAGACATTGAGAAAAGGTGATTGCTCAAGCTCTACCGCCACCGCCTTCTTGAGCGTGCCGTCGAAAACCGGGTCTCCTGTAGTGTTGACGAAATCCGTGAGCAGAATCGAGTCGCGTTCGGTCATCGCCGGCCGGCGGAAATGCAGGAAGGCGAAAACCGCCGCGACTATCGCCACCGCCACCGCAACGCCGATCAAGGCTATCGCGCGCGGCACGCGGGCTTTGGATGCGCTCGCTGGGGCCGGCGCCGGCACTTCGGCCGCCCCCGAGGCCACGCGGGCTGTGACCCCACCGCTATTCTCCTGTGGGGTTACCGCTACGGGCACGGCTGAACTGATTACCGTCGAGCGGCCGGAGTCGGTGTCGCGCTTCAGGCGCTTCAGGTCGGCACGGACATCCGCCGCGCTCTGATAGCGTAGCTCGCGATCCTTTTCCAGCAACTTGTTAATAATCCGCTCGAGCTCGGGAGAAACTTCGGAATTCAGTCGCACGGGCGAAACCGGCGACTTGTGCAGAATGGCGTCGAAGATGGCGGCGGAGGTGGAACCCCCAAATGCCGCCCGTCCCGCGGCCATTTCATAAAGCACTACGCCAAAGCTGAACAGATCCGTCCGCGCGTCAAGCTCCTGCCCCAGCGCCTGCTCCGGCGACATGTAGGCGATGGTCCCCATCGCCGTGCCGGGACTGGTCAAGTGCTCCTGGGCGGTAGCCATCGTGGCCGTGGCGGAAGCGCCCACCAACCCTCCCACGTGCGTCCGTCCCGGCGCCACCTTGGCCAGGCCGAAATCCAGGATTTTCGCCTGCCCGCGGCTGGTCAAGAAAATGTTCGCCGGCTTGATGTCGCGATGGATGATGCCCTTGGAGTGAGCCGCGTCCAGGGCGTCGGCTATTTGCAGGGCGTACTCGAGCAAATCTTCGGACTTGATCGGCCCCATGGCGATGCGATGCTTGAAAGTCTGCCCTTCGAGTAACTGCATGGCGATGAACGTGTGGCCGTCCGCCTCGTCAATCTCGTAGATCGTGCAGATGTTCGGATGGTCGAGTGCCGACGCCGTGCGCGCCTCGCGCTTGAACCGCTCCAGGGCCTGCGGGTCCTTGCTAAACTGCTCGGGGAGAAACTTGAGGGCGACGGAGCGGCCGAGCTTGGTATCCTCGGCTTTGTAGACGACGCCCATGCCGCCGCCACCCAGTTGCTCGACAATCCGGTAATGAGAAATTGTGCGATCAATCATTTGTGGGTGATGTGTTTTTCCTGAAACTCCCTCTATCATACGTTAAGGCAGGCATTGCCGCAATAGAACTTCACCGGTGGCGAAAGAAAAGTGCCGTGCAACGCGCGTCCCGCCCGTGAGGAGGAATGCATACCGGGCAACGAGGGCTGTGCGACATAAAAGTGAAAAGCGGAGGGAGCGCGGGCATCCTGCCCGCTGTGACGCTGTGAAAAAACCGGCGCCCCTACAGCGGATTTTTTCACAGCTTCACAGCGGGCGAGACCCCGAGGAATCGGGGCGGGCAGGATGCCCGCGCTCCGTCCCAGGGATCGGCTTTCACTCCTATGTCGCGCACCCTGCAACGAGGGCCAACTTGCGGAAGCCGTGGCGTGGTTGTACACTGACTTTTCAGGGTGAATACATTAGAGAGTGAGGTTGTCTTATGTCATCTCCAATTCGCGCGCCGTGGGCAGAGAAGCGTACGGGCCCCATTGTGACGCAAATGCATTACGCTCGGCAGGGCATCATCACGGAAGAAATGGATTACGTGGCGAAGCGCGAGAGCCTGCCGGCGGAAACCGTCCGGGACGAAGTCGCCCGCGGCCGCATGATCATTCCCGCCAACATTCGCCACATCGAGCTTGAGCCTATGGCGATCGGCGTCGCCGCGAAGTGCAAGATCAACTCCAACATCGGCAACTCCTCCGCTGCTTCCAACATCGACCAGGAACTGGAAAAGCTGCACACCTCGGTGCACTACGGCGCGGACACGGTGATGGATCTCTCCACCGGGGGGAATATTCACGACATTCGCGAAGCGATTTTGCGCGCCAGCCCCGTACCCATCGGCACCGTGCCGATTTATGAGGCCCTCGCTCGGGTCAGCAAGGTGCGTGAACTTACGGCTGAAATCATGTTGGAAGTTATCGAAGAACAGGCGGCGCAGGGCGTCGATTACATGACCATCCACGCCGGCGTCCTGCGCGAGCATATTCCGCTCACGCGCAAGCGCATCACCGGCATCGTCAGCCGCGGCGGCGCCATCCTGGCACAGTGGAGCGTGGAAAACAACCAGGAGAATTTTCTCTACAGCCACTTCGAGGACATTTGCCGGATTTTCCAGAAATATGACGTCTCATTTTCGCTGGGTGACGGCCTGCGGCCTGGCTGCCTGGCGGACGCGAGCGACGAAGCCCAATTCGCGGAACTGAAAACGCTCGGCGAGCTTACCCGTAAAGCCTGGGAATACGATGTGCAGGTGATGATCGAGGGGCCCGGCCATATTCCCCTGGATCAGATCAAGCTCCAGGTGGACAAGGAAAAGGAGCTTTGCTACGAAGCGCCCTTCTACACCTTGGGACCACTCGTGACCGACATCGCTCCCGGCTACGATCACATCACATCAGCGATTGGCGCTGCCATGATTGGCTGGCACGGGGCCGCCATGCTCTGCTACGTGACCCCCAAGGAACATCTGGGCCTGCCCAACAAGGACGATGTGCGCCAGGGCATCATCGCTTACAAGATTGCCGCCCACGCTGCGGATGTGGCCCGGCACCGCCCCGGCGCCCGCGACCGCGACGACGCGCTCAGCTACGCCCGCTTTCTCTTCGATTGGAACAAGCAATTTGACCTTTCCCTTGATCCGGAAACGGCGCGCTCCATGCACGACGAAACACTTCAGGATGAGTACTACAAGGAAGCCGCTTTTTGCTCCATGTGCGGCCCCAAGTTTTGCTCGATGAACACCACCCAGGTTATGGAAAAACACCTGGGGATTGACCAGAAAGAGCGCGGTCAGAAATTCGTGGAGTTGTTGACCAAAGTGCAGGGCTGACGCATGTTGGAGCCAGGGTTGGTCGCTGAGGAATTTCTGAGGCACGTCGCGACAAGCCCTGCGGGTTTTGTCGCTTGTTCAGTGGGAGTGGCATTTGAAGCATGGTTCCAGGTTGAATTAGCCCACATGCCGCATACCAAAGGGGTTGGCTCCGTTCGATTTGGCTACGATTATCCCCACACTCGGTGCAAAGCAGACTTGGCCTGCGAAAGTGAAGAGGGGATTTCAGTTTTCGAGCTCAAGTGCTTTGTCCGCGGGGCTGATGCTAACAAGCTGCAGACGTGGCCCGAGCAACTGTGCAGACTTCTTAAGCTCATCCAAAAGGGAGATGCTGCGCAAGGATGGGCGGTTTCCACATATTTCGGGTACGAGGAAGGGAAAATGGTGGATTTGATCTCCAAGTTTCACCCCTTACCTTGGAGAGTCTTCGGGCCCCGAAAGTTCTTCGAGGACGCCCCACTGCAAATGGTGATTGGGAGTGTTACACTTGCCAAGGTGAGTGCCCGGGATGAAATTCAGTGAGCTGGTACGCGTGTTGGAGCGTGAAGGATTTAGACTTGTCAAGGAAAAGGGGTCAATTCGGTATTACACAAAACCCGGAGTGCCCCGATTGATTCGCATTGATTTCCATGCTCGAAGGAAATACCGACCGGCACTTGTCACGCTGTATTGAAAGCTGCGGGGATTGTAAGCCGTGAGGAACCATGATCGACTTAAAATACTCCTTGATGATCGAAGCGACCGAGGACCCTAGTTTCTTCGGGTTTTATTCACCCGATCTTGAGGGCTTTACCGGGATTGGAAACTCAGTTGAGGACTGCCTGTACAAGGCACGATGGGGAATGGCGGAACACGTTTCCTTGCTTCGCGAGCAGGGTTTGCCGGTTCCACCCGAGTCCAAAGATCCGAAGGTAACCATTCAAAACGCCCGGGCTGTCCCGGCGTAAGTTTTCTAACGTTGCAGCTACTGATCAGGGCTTGATAGCAAAACAACCTAATTCAACACAGACCACGCAGAGCATCCGTGTGCTCTCAAGGAGGATTACCGATGAACCAACCCACAGCATCCGAAGTTGCAAGGAAACCCCAGGGGGAATTGAAGGGAACGCCTCCAGCAGCCGCTGCCATGCCCAACCCCGGGCGGCTTTTCCAGACTTTCAACGCTTATCAACAGACTGCCGCCATGAGGGCTGCCATTGATCTTGATGTTTTCACTGCCATCGGGGACCGGCAGACCACGGCGGAACAAATTGCGCAGCGCACGAGCGCAGCCGAGCGCGGCATTCGCATCCTTTGTGATTTCCTGACGGTGATGGGTTACCTCACCAAAAAGGATTCCCATTACGGGCTGGCTCCGGATGCCGCCATGTTTCTCGATCGCCGCTCGCCCGCCTACATGGGCAGCGCCGCAAGCTTCCTGGACGCGCCCGAGATGCTCAAAGCCTTCGATGACCTTACGGATGCGGTACGTAAGGGCGGCACGATGATGGGCGATGAGGGGACGGTGGGCGTCGAGAATCCGATTTGGGTGGAATTCGCCCGATCCATGGCCCCCATGATGATGATGCCGGCCGAGGTCATCTCCCGATTGGTGGAAGCGGACAAGGGTGAAAAATGCCGCGTGCTGGATATCGCCGCCGGCCACGGGCTTTTCGGCATCGACATCGCGCGGCACAACCCGCAGGCCGAAATTGTGGCGCTCGACTGGGCAAGTGTTCTGGAAGTGGCCAAGGAGAATGCCCAGAAGTCCGGCGTCGCATCCCGCTACTCGACCATCGCCGGAAGCGCTTTTGAAGTTGAATTCGGCGAAGGTTACGATTTGGTCCTGCTGACGAATTTCCTGCATCATTTTGATCCTCCCACCAACGAAGAGCTCTTGCGCAAGGTCCACTCCGCCCTCGCGCCCACAGGCCGCGCGGTGACGCTGGAATTTGTGCCCAACGACGACCGCGTGACGCCGCCCGAAGCCGCCGCCTTCAGTATGATCATGCTGGGTTCAACCCCCCACGGCGATGCTTACACGTTTGCGGAATTCGAGCGCATGTTCAGCAATGCTGGCTTCACGCGCAGCGAGCACTTCCGGCAACCGCCGCTGCCGGAATCGGTGATCATTTCTTACCGATAGCCGGGGGCACAACACAACTTATCCACAAATGACCCGGCGCGCGGGGCTTCGCTCTGGTAGAATCTCTTGCGACGTTTTTCTTTAATTGACGATGCCGAACCGGGCGCCGGAAATTCAGCTTCGGGAAGAATTCAACCGCTGGGCGGACGCGGGCCGCGGCGAAGAGATGGAGGGGAGCCACCTTCCCATTGTCGAGCCCACGCTCGCGTTCATGGATTTGCGACCCGCCGATCGCCTGCTGGATGTTGGTTGCGGAAGCGGCTGGCTGGTCCGGCGGCTCACCGCGCGCGTGCCGAACGGGTTGGCAGTGGGAATAGACGTGTCGGATGAGATGATCCGGCGGGCGCAACTCGCGAGCGCCGGCGTCCCCAACGCCCAGTTTCTGCGCGGAACCGCCGAAGAGATCCCCGCGCCGCCGGGCTCTTTCACCAAGGTTCTATCTGTCGAATCCGCATACTACTGGCACGATCCGGCGCGCGGCCTCAGTGAAATCTTTCGCGTGCTCGAGGCCGGCGGCTCCGCGTGGATTTTGATCAACTACTACCGCGACAATCCCCACTGCCACCAATGGAAGCTCCACTTCCAAATTCCCACGCATCTACTCTCAGCCGCAGAATGGCAGGACCACTTCCGCGCCGCGGGATTCCGCGATGTTCACCATCGCCGTATTCCTGACGCCTCGCCCACGCCGGACGTTTACACCGGCCGATGGTTCCGCGACGCAGCTCAGATGCAGCGCTTCAAGACGGAAGGAGCCCTGCTGGTCACGGGCGTGAAGTTGCTGCCGGCGGGCCATAAGTGTCAATGCAACGGATTCCCATGAGTACATTTACATTAGCCTGATCCGGATTTCTCACCACGAATTTGGAGGGGCGGGGCTTTAGCCTCGCCGGTACAAGGCCTTGCTGATTATTCCCGCGTCCTGCGCTCGGCACAGCGTTAGCATCGAGGCCAGCGATAAGGACGCCGCGGTCACCCACGAGGGTGGATGGCAATGCTTCAACCGCCCCTCGGTTGCAGTGTCGCCTGCCATGGAACGGCGGTTATAATCATGCCTGGCTGGACTCCCAACCTCCGGTTACGACCGAGGCGCCGCCATGGGGATTCAGTTTGTATCCGGGTCGAGGTGACCCTTGATTGAGCGATGCACGACTTGGCTGACGAATCACTCGCGGTGGGCGGGGGCACTTCTCGGCCTGCTCACGTTCGTGGTCTACGCTGGAACGCTTTCCGGTCAGTTCGTCTTCGATGATATTCCCCAGATCCTCGAGAATCCCTTCATCACAAATGCGCACTCCTGGAGGCGGATATTTCTCGGCTCCGTCTGGTCGTTTCGCGGCCCGGGGGAACACGACAACTTTTACCGGCCGCTGCAATTCGTGATCTACTGGCTTTTGTATCGCGCCAACGGGCCTAACCCCGCGATATTCCATCTTTTCCAACTCCTCTTGTGCGCCGGGACGGCCTGGCTTGTCTTCCAGCTTGGGCGCGAATTGTTTGGCAACGACTTGGCGGCATTTGGCGGCGCTTTGCTTTGGGCATTGCATCCTCAACACGCGGAAACAGTGGCGTGGGTCTCCGCCTTACCGGACGCGGGAGCGGCGTGCTTCGGGATTTTGGGGTTCCTGCTTTTTCTTCGCGCCGAGAAAGCTGCCGACGGTACCTGGGGCCGTTATGCCATCGCCGCTCTGGCTTACTTTCCCGCCCTCCTCTTCAAAGAGTCTGCACTCACGCTTCCTTTGCTTTTGCTGGTCTACTGGTTTTTCTTCCCCGGTAGTTCGACGTGGAAGCAGAAGGCGGTTCGCTGGCTGCCCTTTGGGTCGGCGCTGGCCGTCTACGCGGCGATCCGCATCGCCGTCCTGGGCAGTTTTTCGCAAGCGCCGCAAGCATTCAAGCTTTCGCGGGGGTTATTCACCGCGGCGCTGGGACTTCTGGGCCAACATGCCAAGATTTTCTTCTGGCCCGTGCGCTTGAGTGCGTTCCGTGTTTTTGACCTGGGCCGGAGCTTGCATTCCCCCTGGCCCTGGATGGTACTCCTGGTCCTCGTCACGGCTTTGTTCCTTCGCCGGCGGGAGCCGGTTTTGGGCTTTTTGGTCTTCTGGTGGTTGGTGACTCTGACGCCGTGCCTTGACGTTAGCATCGTGAGCTTCCCCGTGGCGGATCGATTCTCGTTTATGCCCTCGGTGGGGCTGGCCCTGGCAGTTGCTTACGTCCTGCTGGTAAAACTCCCGGGACTTTTCCCCATGACGCGACTCGCCCCGGCGCTCGCCGGCGTGGTCGCGCTCCTAGCGATTGCCTGCGCAGTTCAGGATGTGCGCTTGGTTCCCACTTGGGGCAACAACGTAGCTTTGTGGACCTACTCGCTGCACGCCTCCCCTGACTCGGCGCTCGTGCACCTTTTCCAGGCGACGCTCCTCCGCACCCGCGACGGCAACATGGCCGGGGCCGAGCGCGAGTACCAAGCCGCTGTGCGCCTGAACCGCGAGAGTGTGCGGCCACTTGCCGGAATCGCCTACGAATGCTACCTGGGGTTAGGGCAAATCGCGCTGATGCGCGCCGACGCGGCCAAGGCCATTAACTACTATCAAATGGCAATCCGGCTGGGACCCGATCACAGCCCGGCGTACAAGGCCCTGGGCGCATATTACTTTCCGCAGGGCGACTACAAGCGCGCGGCGGAATACTTCACCACCGCCGTCAAATTAAACCCGCAGGATGTTGAGTCTCGATTTTTCCTGGGCACCTGCGAGCTCAAGCTGGGCCACCCGCGCGAAGCCGCCGCGCAATTTCGTGCAGCGCGCCAGGTCGATCCGACTTATATTGAAGCTTACGAGGCCGAAGCGCGCGCGCTCGATGCGGCTGGTGAAGCCCAGGAGGCGGCGCGCGTCCGCTCGCTTATTGCGAAACATTGACCGGGACCGGGCTAGCGCAGGGGTGATGCAGATCTGGTATGGGGAGGCTGGCGTTGCTGAGTCGTGGCGATGATTTGCTGAGGAAACACGCGGTGGTGGCAAAGTGGCTGCTCGTCCTGTGCACCGTTGTGGCTTTCGGCGGCATGCTGGGCAACGGGTTTGTTTACGACGACGGCCGGCAAGTTCTGGAGAACCCCTTCGTAAGTAATCCCCACCTCTGGCGGCGCATCTTTACCGGTCCCGTCTGGTCATTTATCGGAGGGGCGGGGGAAACCAATTTCTACCGCCCCCTTCACATCTTCTCGCATTTTCTCGTCTGGCAGGTGGTGGGAGCCAACCCCGCTGCATTTCATCTCTATCAATTGGTTTTCTATGTCATCAACGTCCTCCTGGTTTACCGGTTGGGTCGTGACCTCTTGCAGAATCACGTGACGGCATTCGCCGGCGCACTCCTTTGGGCCTTGCATCCCTTGCACGTAGAACCTGTGTGCTGGATTGCCGGCGTCCCTGACTGCGGCTGCGGCCTTTTTTATCTGCTGGCCTTCCTGATTTTTCTTCACGGGGAGAAGGCGCCCGAGCGGCGCTGGGCGTGGCACGCTTTGGGGGCATTGGTATATTTCCTCGCGCTTCTCTTCAAGGAAATGGCCATCAGCATGCCGTTGCTCCTTGCCGTGTACTGGTTCGTTATGGCGGACGCGGAAAGCTGGTGGCGCAAGGGCCTGCGCTGGCTGCCGTATGTGACGGCGGCGGCCACTTACGTTGGGCTCCGCATTGCCTTCCTGGGGCATGTTTCGCACACCGCGCATCTTTGGAAGATCCAGCGGCGGGTGGCGGCGGCGGCGGTGGGACTGCTGGGGCAGCACACCAAACTTTTCTTTTGGCCCACCGACCTGAATGATTTTCGCAGCTTCGACTTGACCGCGAGCCTGCGGTCGCCGTGGCCATGGATCACGCTGCTGGTGGTCGGCCTGGCCGTCCTCCTGCGCAAGCACGATCCCGCCTTGTGTTTCCTGATTTTGTGGTGGCCGGTAACTCTGCTTCCCTGTCTCGATGTGCGGCAGCTCAGCTACCCGCTGCTGGCCGAGCGGTTTGCCTACCTGCCGTCGATGGGGTTTTCCCTGGCGGTGGCGTATTTGGCCCTGCATACTCTTCCCCAGTGGTTCCGCCGCCGCCATCCTGCCCGCGTTTTGGTTCCCGCCTTTTGCCTCGCCTTGGTCCTGTGCACCGTGCAGGATTTGCGGGCGGTGCCGCGCTGGCGTAATAACGATACGCTGTGGAACTATTCCTACAAGGTGGCTCCCCAAACCGCCATGGTGCACGTCCACCGCGCCCTTGACCTGCAATATCGTTACGGCAATGCAGCAGCCGCGGTCGAGGAATACGAAACGGCGATAAAGCTCAACCACGCAGCTTTCATCCATTTGACGTCAGTTACCTACGATTGCCTGATTGGTCTCGGCCAGATCGCCTTGACCCAGGGGCGCACGGACGAAGCCGTGGCGTATTTCCACAAGGCGATAGATCTCACCCCGCTCTACAGTTCCGGCTACGATATTCTTGGTTCCGTCTATTTTCCGCATGGTGATTACGCGCAGGCGGCGGAATGGTTTCAACAAGCGGTCCGCGCGAACCCGCTGGACTTAGGGGCACGATTCTTTCTGGGAACCTGTTGGATGAAACTCGGCAAACCGGCGCAGGCGGCGGAGCAATTTCACGCGGCGCGCGAAGTGGACCCCAGCTATTCCCAAGCCTTCCAGGCAGAAGCAAAGGCACTGGAAGCAGCGGGTGACAAAGCCGGCGCCGCGCGCGTGCGCAGCGAAATGTCCTCGCATTAAGTTGTCCTCGACAGCGAAGCGGCTTGCGCCGTTTACCCCCCATGGACCGACCTGCGCCGCCTGCAACCCGCCCCTGCGGCGTTTGCACCGCGCCCTAATTGGGACGGCGCGGCCCAAAGAAATTGTGGTTCCTTTTGCCGCAGCCCGCTTGAGGGGGCCATCACGGGCGCCCGGTTCCGGGATGCGCCTGCCTTTGGCTTTCAATCTCCTTCACTTGCGCGGCCGCTGCCTGTCCCCCCGGATTGTTTGCCAGTTCCTCCTTGAATTCCCGGAGGGCGCCGGTCAGATCGCCCTGGGTTTTCAACATCATTCCCAGCGCAAAATGATAGGCAAAACCATTGGGATGAATCGCAATAGCCTGCCGCAGGCAAACCATGGCCTCGGGTGTCCGGCCGGATTTGAAGCGCGTCATGCCCAAGTAAAAATACTCGTTAGGTTTGTTGGGATTGACGCGGATCGCCTGGAGAAAATACGCTTCCGCTTCCGGCATCTTCCCCATTTTGTAGTAGGTGAGCGCCAGATTGTAGATCCCGCTCCAGTAGGTCGGATAGTGATTCACCACATCGAGGAATTTTTCGAGGGCGGGACCGTACCGGCCGCCCTCCGCCAGGACGATTGCGTAATTGGACCCGGCGTAGGGATTGAGAGGCGCCTTGGTAAGGTTATATGCGTAAAACGTTAGGTTGTCTTTAAAGTAGGAACTCTCGGTGACGGTTCCATAACTCAGTCCGGAGGCCAGGCACAATCCCGCCGCTAAGAGTGATGCGGGGACGCCCAGCCATCGCGGCGGTCCCCAGCACACCTTTTTCAGAAGCATAGCCATGAGGACGGCCAGCCCCACCGAGGGCAGGTACAGGTACCGGTCGTGGGCAAAGTCGTCGGCAGCAAAAACGCGGAGATTGAGGACAGGGATTAAAGGCAGCACCAGCCAAACCGCGAAGAAGGCGGCCGCGCGGGAACTCCGGACGCAGGCGAACAGCGCGAGGCCCACACAGATATCGAAGATGGCGGGGAGAATGAAATTCTTCAGCGTGGGATAAACCACCGCAGGAAAATCATAAAAGGTGCTCAGGCCGGCAGGCCAGATCAGGTGGCAAACCCAGAACGCCGCGAGCGACGGCCATGTTAGGACCAACTGCTCCGTGCTGAGCGGCGTCACCACATGATTAAACCCTTTCAGAGCGTAGATCCGCGCGGGAACATAAAGAGCAACAAGGAAGAAGTAAGGCCAGATTTTTCCGAACGCCTCTCCGCCCCACGTGAGAATTCCCCTTGCCTCGAGCGGTCTTCCCCACTCCGTGCCAAAGATCCAATCGTAAACAAGTAGAAGGCCGGGAAGTATCAGTGCGGTCTCTTTTTCAAGCATGGCGAGAGCAAACAAGATCAGGGAAATGACTTTCCATTTCAGCGCGCCCGCTCCCTCGACGCGTGACTGCACGTACCCAAGGAACGAAGCGATCAGTAGGATTCCCAACAGCGGTTCAGTGACACCGGAAATCCAGGCGACGGCCTCAATGTGGGCGGGATGAAGGCCGAAAATCAATGCCGCCAAAAGCGCCCCATCACGGCCGATTCCCAATCGCCATGCCAAGAGGTACACGAGAAGTGTGGTGAGGACGTGAGCCAGGATGGTGGTGAGATGCCAGCCCCAGGCCTGATTTCCAAATACCGCGTCATTGATTCGCAGCCACAACAAGAAGAGTGGGCGGTAATAGTTCCCCAGCTCCTCCGGCATGACGGCTGCCCATACTTGAGCTGTAAAGTAGGTGGGAACGGCATGCCAGGAATGAACCGCGGGATTCTCCACGATCTGCCCGCGATCGTCGTGTACGAACTGGTAGCGAAGCGTGGGGATATAAACCGCAAACGTCAGGGCGAGGACCGCAGCGATCCCCCACCACGCAGGAAGACGGGGAGCGGTGGGAGGAATCCCTTGGTCCAGATCCCCCTTCCCTTCGGGTGAGGGTGCGTCAGAGTTCGCTTCGTTCGCCATTCTTTTCAACCTGTGTCCGTAAATTATCCGGCTTGCCGCACTCCCCTTTCAACCTTTCGACAAAGCCCGTGGGGCGGCGCCGCCTACCTGACCCCCGCCGGTGTGGGTAGGGTAAGGCTTCGGCGTCACCTCCCCGAAGCCCTATCATAACGGTGGCGCAGACTGCAAATGTATCACTCCCGCAGATACCATGCGGCCGGGAAATATTTCGAACCACCGTCGGCGTCAGGGTATAATAGGTCCCTGCCGCAGGGCCGGCAACCAGACCGTCGGGCATCGCGGAAAAAAAGGCTGGGGTATGGGATCCATCAACAATCGCTTCGAGAAAAACTTCATCATCACGTCCGTGGATTATGTTTTCAATTGGGCGCGCATGTCTTCCCTCTGGCCGTTGACTTTCGGCTTGGCGTGCTGCGCGATTGAGATGATCGCTTCCACTACGTCGCGGTTTGACATGGCGCGCTTTGGCGCCGAGGTCTTTCGCCCCAGCCCTCGTCAGGCCGACTTGATGATCGTGGCCGGGACCGTAACGCTGAAGATGTCGCCGGTGGTCAAGCGCATCTGGGAACAGATGCCGGACCCCAAGTGGTGCATCTCCATGGGCGCCTGTTCCAGCGTGGGCGGGCCTTTCAACACCTATGCCGTGTTGCAGGGCGTGGATAAGATCGTGCCCGTGGATGTCTACGTGGTGGGCTGCCCGCCGCGCCCGGAAAACCTCTTTTATGCCTTGTTGAAGCTGCAAGAGAAAATCGACGGCATGACCGTGGGGAAGCGGCCGACCGACGTTCGTCTGGACCAGAGCATGATTGAGGACTTCAAGAAATCCGTCCGCATCGGCAAGGCGGGGACACCGGAGTTTGTTCAGATTGGCTGAGCCGGCCTTTGCATTTGGGATTTTGGATTTTGGATTGAGGGGCGCGCCTCCCTGTTTTCTTGCTTTAATCCAAAATCTAAAATCCCAAATCTAAAATGCATGTCGTTCCTCATCGAGGATTGAGGAGGCATAGATGCCTAACTTTGTGAAGGTCGCGAGCATGTCGGATTTGAAGCCGGGAACGGCAATGACCGTGGTTGTGAACGGGATAGACATCGCCCTCTACAACGTTGGAGGGAAGATTTACGCCACAAATAACACCTGCCTCCATCAGGGCGGCCCTCTCGGCGAAGGCATCCTGGAGGGAGAAGTAATAAGTTGCCCCTGGCACATGTGGGAATACAACGTCTGCACGGGCGAAAAAGTTGGGAATAACTCCATCAAGCTGGCGACGTATCCCGTCGAGGTTGAAGGCGCCGAGATCAAAGTGGGAGTCTAAGAGATCGGGATACGGGATTCGGGACACGGGATACGGGAACCGTGGGGATTTGTGATTTGCGATTTGTGATTTGCGATTGCCCCCCACTCCCGCCTCACAGTTCCTGAATTTGAAAATGATAGACAGCCTTCTCGAATCCCGAGGCCCGTGTCCCGTGCCCCGTATCCCGTGTCCCTGAATTTGCATGCCAGAACTTCCGGAAGTTGAAACCGTCGCCCAAGGGCTCCGACGGCGCGCGCTCGGGCGCCGCATCGCGGCCGTCGAAGTTCGCCACGCCGCCGTCATCGCCGGTTCCCCGGAGCAATTCGCTTCCACCATCGAAGGTAGAAAGTTGGCCAACGTGTCGCGTAAGGGTAAGGCGATTGCCGTCGAACTGAAAGCGGAGGACGGCTCGGCGCCGCGCTTTCTGCTGGTACGCTTGGGAATGACGGGCCAGCTCACCGTCACCCCGCACGAGGCGCCCATCGAGCCGCACACCCACGTCTTCATGGCACTGGACGATGGGCGTGAAGAATTGCGTTTCCGCGACGTGCGGCGCTTCGGCAGATTGCGCTCCTTAACGCAGTGGGAGTTGGAAAAAGTTCTGGGGGCGCTCGGCCCAGATGCCCAGCGCGTGACCGAGGCGCAATTCCGGGCGGCCATGCGTGGCCGCAAAGGCGCCATCAAGAGTTGGCTGATGAACCAGAATCTGGTGGCAGGCTTGGGAAACATCTACGCCGATGAGGCCCTGTTCGAAGCGCGCATCCATCCCCTCTCCCAGCCCGGCCGCGTTTCATCCGCCAAGGCTCTGCAACTCTATAAGGCCGTCCGCAAAGTGCTGGACCGCGCCGTACGGCTGGGAGGAACGACTTTCAGCGATTACCTCGACATTGAGGGCCGGCCGGGTGCATTCCTTAGCAAGTTGCGCGTGTACCAGCACACCGGCGAACCCTGTCGCCGCTGTGGCCACGCCATCCGGCGCATCGTGATCGGGGGGCGCAGCAGCCACTTCTGCTCCCGGTGCCAGCCGCGGCCGCGGGCCACCGCCAAAATGCGCGCTCCGCGGAAATCCCGGTTAGAGGAAGAATGATGCAAAAGGGCTCCCCGCGAAAAACCCTGTTCACTCTCGCCCTGGTTTGCGGGCTGGCGATGCTTTCGCCGGGGACGGAAGCAAAGCCACCCCAATCCGCTGCCGCGGCGGCGAGCCCGCCAGCCCACGCTGCCGAACTCCTCGCCGCACGCGAGCGGGGGCCGACGCCGCTCCTCGACGATTTACGCGAACTGTGCGATGGCATCGGCGGCCGGCCAACAGGCTCGAAGGCCTGCGATCGCGCGGTGGATTGGGCAGTTGCCCGCTTCCACGCCGCGGGGGTGGAGTCCGCCTGGACGGAAACCTACACAATTTCCGGATCTTGGGTAGGAGGCGCTGATCACGCCGAGTGCCTGGCTCCCGTAGAGTTCCCCATCCGTGTCGCCGCCGGTCCGTTTACCGCCCCCACCCCGGGAGGGCAAGCGCTGGAGGCGCCTCTCGTGAATGCCGGCGACGGAAGCGCCGAAGCGTTTGCCCGTCTCGGCCACAAAGCGCGCGGCGCCATCGCCCTGGTGCTTTCGCCGGAAATGAGGACCGAGGCCGACCTGTCTGCCGAATACGGGCGCGACGGCGCAATGTTCGCTGCGGCCCAAAGGGCCGGTGTGGCAGCGGTACTGGTGCAGTCCACGCAGCCCGGCGTGCTTCTCTACCGCCACCCCATGGGATGGGGCAGCGACAGCCTTCCCCTTCCTGCCGCCATCGTGGCGCGTGTGCATGCGGCGCGGTTGGCGCGCCTTTCCCAACAGGGCGAGGTCCGGATCCGATTGGACCTCCCCAGCCGCATCGGCGGTCCCTATCAAGCCCGAAACGTTGTGGCGGAAATACGGGGCCGCGAGCGGCCTGAGGAAATCGTGCTGATTGGCGCGCATCTGGACTCCTGGGATTTGGACACCGGGGCGGAGGACAATGGTGTGAACGCTGCCATGATGATCGACGTCGCGCGCAGTTTTAAGGCGCTGGGCGTCGTGCCACGCCGCACCGTGCGCTTCGTGCTTTTCACGGGGGAAGAACAGGGCATGCTCGGCTCCCAGGCCTATGTATTGCGCCATGCTGCGGAAATCGGCCGCCACGTGGCCATGATCACGTTTGACACGGGCTCAGGGCACACCACGGGCTTCTATCTGAATGGCCGCGAAGGCCTTCGCCGGCCAGTCGACCAGGCCCTCGCCGCCGTCCCGGGGCTGGAAGCCACCGACGATTCCTTGGAGACCATCGATGGCACCGATAACTTCGATTTCCTCCTCTCGGGCGTTCCTAACTTGATTGCCAGGCAGGATTGGGCCCCTTACCTGCCGAATTATCATGCTGAATCAGATGTTTATGAAGCTGTAAATCCACAAGAGGCCAAAAACAATGCCGCCCTTGCTGCCGTGCTGGTGTGGGGACTGGCCGAAAGCCCTGACCGCCCCGCCCCGCGCCAAACGCGCGCGGAAGGCTTTTGCGCGATACGAAGCTGGACGAGCAGATGAAGAGCTCCGGTCAGTGGGGTGATTGGACAGCGAGCAAACGCGGCGTAAGCCAATGAAGTACGACGGTGCCCTTCCCGAGCTGTTTAGCCCGGATTTCTCGCCGCGGGGCTGGAAGGGCGGGGCGGCGCCCGTCCCGACTTATCGGGACAGGCTGTGGAAAAACGCGTAGGCACTGTCCATCCTTGATCCCCGCAGGGGATCTATAAAGTAGCCGGGGGGCACCGCCCCCGGAAAAACGTGCCCCAACCGAATCCGAGCCTGAAAGGGTCGAATCCTGGTGGTATCAGACCGGTCCTGCGCCCCTCGGCCTGGGGTCGTGCGACCCCTTCAGAGTCGGGGGAACGGGCGCCGCGCTTTCCGGGGGCGTTGCCCCCGGCTGCTATCTGGCGCCCTTTCAGGGCACGAGAAACCTCCGGGTATTTCCGCGAGAACAGGCTCAGACGAAAAGGTAAGGGAAGGAATTCTGCCGGTGTCGCGGGCCACTACCCTTAGTACTAAAGTAATATGCCTACAATATCTTGTGGGCGTGCCAGAATAAGCACAACATATTGTATAGTCGCCGGAACTATTTTCATCTTGATGCACCTTACCCCTTGACCTGATATCACCCCCCTTCTTATCATCATCAGCAACGGGGATGCGAGTGCAGGCCCCAAACGAAGTGACTTCGTGAATCGTGCCAATCACGAAAGGAGCGGTGAATTAAAGGCGGATGGTTCTTGTGGGAATGGTAAAAGCTGGTCAGTGCGCATGGATTTACTTGCCAGATAAAGTGAGCTATCCCACCACGGGAATCGTCCTCGAGAAGTTTCGGGTATGTGAGTGGGCGGGGCGAGAGTAAAGCTGAGGGGCTCCTCTCCCCCGCTCACGGTACCCGGAATGTTGAATGGCAATCCTAACGGGGTCTCCATCCGGGGACCCCTTTTTTTGCGGTTATTCCCCCCATTTCTATTCGGAATCCGGGATTCGGGGTTAGGGATTCGGGGCTCGCGTGAATGAACCGCTCGCTCGTCACTCGTCACTCGCCACTCGTCACTGCTCCTAGCACTCGTCACTTGTCACTCGCCAATCTTTACTGCTCTTAGCACTAGCCACTGGCCACTGGCCACTGCTCTCATCACTCGTCACTGCTCTTAGATGTCGCGGTCATCAAGCAAAGGACGGCCCGGCCTGGACATGCGATCAATCTGCGCGCCATGCCGTACGGAGGCAGTGGCATGTAGCCGCGGCGACACGGCGGCGACAAGCGCTGACCGCGCCTACCCGCTTGAAGGAGCCGACGCCGAAATCCAATCAACCGCCGGGCTATATGTAATAGCTTGTGGAGGATCTATTTTGGATGTAATGTTTGTAGACCTAATTGAAACCACCCTCCAGCGGAGGTGCTTCATGTCCAGCCCTCGCAGAAATTTCCTCAAGGAATTATTGGCTGTAGGTACGCTCCCGGGCTTAATTGCTTCGCCGGGCGTCGGTCAAGCTATGGGTGCACTCCTTGATCAAGACAACGTGAAGAATATCAACCCGGACGTCGACGCGAAAGCCTATGGTTTTTGGTCCGATTTTCTTTCATTTGACGCCGAACCGATCGTTGGAGCTAGCGGGCAGCGTCGGGGAGGCGGTTCCTCTCGTCCAGACGACGCCCAGCCGGTTTTTCTGCATTACGGCCCCGAAGGATTCAAGAATGCCGCGGAATTGGACGTCAGCAAACTGGTTACCGCAGGCGATGTGATGGTCAGCGTGAACACCTCGACGGTCAAGGTTGCAGAAGAGGATCAGAAGACATTCCAGCGGTTGCAAAACGCCCAAATTCGCGTGGATGTTGCTCAGAAAACCGCCATCATCCCCATCCTCGAAGCGATGGCCTATACCGTGGTGGGAGGGATGCATTCCTTGCAGGCGGAAAATCCAGCCAGGGCCAACCCGAAGACTGCGAAAAAGACACCGTCAACCGTTCAAAATATCAGCGTCAGCTCCGACGCGGCTTGGCAAAAAATGCAGAATATCCCGCTTCCCGCTGGAGAGGGTCGATGGGCATTAAACCTCGAGGCGCAGAAGAAAGATTCCTTATTCTGCAAGATACTCCAAAACGTGGTAAAGGAGTCGGGGCTTTTTATGCCGATGCTGGGGTTGCCCGGCATCGCCATGTCCGCCCTGAACTCATTCAACAACATTTACGGAGTGCTGCACGCAGGCACTGTCCCGATCATCAAGGGGAATCCGGTCCGCGTATTTGCGACACAGGAAGCCGTCCAACGCACGGGAGCGCCGGGCTCGGTCACGGGGATCCTGCTGAAGAGCGGCACCTATATTTTGACTCCGGCGAAGCAGTCGCCGCCCGTCGAACAATTGAAGAACCTTTCCGTCATCCAGGGCCGCGTGGTTCCTCCTAAAACCCCCCTGCCAGACCTCGACGCGGCCGCCGCGGACACTCTGAAAGACGTGACCTACGTGACGTTCGATGTGGAGGTGACGCCCACCACGCTGTTCACCGGCGCAGCGAAAAAATCGGCTTGAAGCATGGAAAGTTCCGTAGAAGTCTTGGCACTCTCGCGCGGGAGTTAGCGCGTCCGCAAGGAGGTAGCGCCATGATGCGGAGATTCGTCTTTTTCGCGGTTGCATGCCTGGTGCTGGCGGGGCCCCTTCGCGCCCAAAGTTCTTCCGGCACTGCCGGCCCTCCACCGAGCGAAACCTCATTCCTAGAACCCGGTAAACCACTCGAGCGAACCCTGCCGGGCGGAGAGAAACACCTCTATGCGATTCGCGCCGAAACAGGACAATTCATTCACGCTACCGTCGACCAGCTTGGCATCGATGTGGCCTTAACGCTCTACACCCCTGACGGCAAACCGATCGGTTCGATGGATAGTCCGAACGGAAACTTTGGCCTCGAACAAATCTCCACGATTGCCAAAGCGCCGGGGATTTACCGATTGGAAGTGGCCTCCGGTGACAAGAATGTACCCGCCGGCCGTTATCGTGTGACGGTCGAACCCCTTCGAGCCCCTAGCGGTCAGGATCGCGCGCGCATCGCTGCCGAGCGAACGTTTCTTGAGGCTGTACAACTCAAGGGACAAGGAAGCGCGGATTCGTTAAGAATGGCGATTCAAAAGTACCAGGCGAGTCTGCCGCTGTGGCGCGCCGCGGGCGATCGCTATGAAGAAGCCTTGACGCAGGATAACATCGGGTCCGTCTATTACGCCCTCGCGGAAAAGCAGAAGGCGCTTGATTGCTTCAACCAGGCCCTGCCGCTCCGGCGCGTTGCGGGGGACCGCGCCGGCGAGGCTGCGACGCTGAGCAACCTTGGTGTGGTTTACGACGACCTCGGGGAGAAGCAGAAGGCGCTGGATTACTACCACCAAGCCCTGCCACTGACGCGCGCCGTGGGGGACCGCACGGACGAGGCGACTACACTGAGCAACATCGGTGTGGTTTACGACGACCTCGGGGAGAAGCAGAAGGCGCTGGATTATTACAACCAAGCCCTGCCGCTCCTGCGCGCCGTGGGCGACCGCGCCGGCGAGGCGATTACGCTGAACAACATCGGTTATGTCTACAACGCCCTCGGGGAGAAGCAGAAGGCGCTGGATTACTACAACCAGGCCCTGCCGCTCTGGCGCGCCGCGGGGGACCGCGCGAGCGTTGCGGTGACCCTGAACAATATCGGCGCGGTCTACGACGATCTGGGGCAGAAGCAGAAGGCGCTGGAGTATTACCACCAGACCTTGCCGATTCTGCGTGAGGTGGGCGACCGCCGAGTCGAGGCAGTGACCCTGAACAATATCGGCCGGATCTACGACGCTCTGGGGCAGAAGCAGAAGGCGCTGGATTACTACAACCAAGCCCTGCCACTCCTGCGCGCCGCCGGAGACCGCGCGAGCGAGGCGAGTATGCTGAGCAACATCGGTGTGGCTTACTCCGCCCTCGGGGAGAAGCAGAAGGCGCTGGATTACTACAACCAATCATTACCGCTTGCCCGGGCTGTCCAGGATCCCTTCAGCGAGGCCACCACCCTGGTGCGCATGATGGAGTATTGGAAGACTCTCCAGAACCCGAGCTTGGCCGTGCTGTTTGGCAAGCAGGCCATCGATCGCTTCCAACAGGTAAGACGCAACATCGGAGGGCTGGAAAAAGAAACTCAACGGAGCTTCCTGAAATCGAAGGAAAGCTATTATCGCGAACTCGCCGAGCTTCTCATTTCCGGGGGACGCCTGCCGGAAGCGCAGCAGGTGCTGGATTTGCTGAAGGCAGAGGAGTATTCGGATTTTACGCAGCGCCGCGGAGACTCGGGTTCTAAGACCAATCCCGTTGCGCTCACGCCGACGGAGGAGAAATCGAATAGGGAATACGAGCAGATTACGGGCGAGATTACCGCCATCGGCGAGGAATGGATGCAGCTCCACGCCAAGCACTCCAGGTCTGTGGACGAAGAACATCGGTACAGCGAGCTGTCCGACAAACTGACCGCGGCGAACCAACGATTGCAAGCCTTTCTCAACACTCTGTACGACACCTTCGGCAAGGGCGAGCAAGCCAACGCCAACGTGGAAACCATCAATGAACGGACCGCCGGCCTACAGACGCTGGTGGGAGAACTCGGCGCCGGGACGGCGGCCGTCTACACCCTGGTGCTGGACCAGAAGTGCGTGATGATGGTGATTACCCCGGCCACCCGGGTGGCGCGCGAAATACCCATCAGCAAGGTGGCGCTGCGCGGCAAGGTGTTTGCGTTCGCGCGGGCCCTGGCGGGGCACGATGCGGAAGAAGACATTCAGGCCAAGGCGCAAGACCTTTACAACGTCCTAATCGCGCCGATCGAGAAGGATCTTCAGGGAGCACAGGCGAAAACGCTTGTCTGGTCGCTCGACGACGTGCTGCGCTACGTGCCCCTGGCGGCGCTTTACGATGGTCAACGGTACCTGGTGGAACGCTATCGAAACGTGGTGATTACCACCGCCAGCGCTGGGAACCTCAAGGATAAGCCGGAGATGGGCAGTTGGCGCGGCGTGGCCATGGGTGTCTCCAAGGACTACGACGGTTTGGGCACGCTGCAAGCCGTACCCGGTGAATTGGACTCCGTGGTACGCAGCGACCAGACGCCCGGCTCGCACGGGCCGGTTCTGGGCACGATTCTGCTCGACGATTCCTTCACGGAAACGGGCATGGAGAGCGCGCTGGATCAGCACCCTCCGCTGGTTCATATCGCCAGCCACTACGTCTTCCACGTGGGCGACGACACAAAATCTTATCTGCTGCTGGGGGGCAAGGATACGGGTGGCCAGGGATTTCACCTGACCTTGGCGGACCTGCGCGATGATCAACGGATGGATTTCCAGGGTATCGAATTGCTAACTCTGTCCGGCTGCCAGACAGCGGTGGGCTCAAACGACTCGGACGGGCGCGAGATTGACGGCCTCGGCATTACGGCGCAAAGGAAAGGCGCCAAGGCGGTGGTGGCGACGCTGTGGGAGGTGGATGATGCCAGCGTCGGGCTGCTGATGGCAACCTTCTATAAACTTTGGGTCACGACTCCGGGAATCACCAAAGCTGAGGCTCTCCAGCAGGCGCAGTTGGCACTCCTGCACGGCGCCGCTGACACCGCTGGAATGTCCCAGGTTTCGGCGGCAGCGGCTTCACCGGCCAGTGCATCGAAGCCGCGCCCTGCTTCGCAGTACGCGAATCCCTATTATTGGGCGCCTTTTATCCTCATCGGAAATTGGAAATAACTGGCGAAAGTTAGCCCCGGGGATCGTCCGTTCTCGTTTCTGCCGTTACGAGCTGATAGTTGGCGATGAGTTTCTGCCAGAGCTTGGCCCGAAAAACACAACCGGCCTGAATCTGTAGAGCCCCAAGGGGGCAACCCAGCGCAGCCCTGGCCAACCGCCTGGGTACGCGGCCCGAACCATTTCGACGCAGGAGCCCTGAAAGGGCGACCCACAATCTTGTTTCAATCCCATACATGTCGTTCGTCGAACTTAACCTCACACATTTGCAAAAAGTTCCGATGCTCTTCCCGACAAGATAGCGATGGGCGAATGGATTCTCCCGCCCCTTCAGGGCGCAGGCATACAAGAGGCCGAGCGCAGCTCGGCCCTACACCACGGCGTTACCCTGGGCTGGGATGGATCGTCCCTTCGGGCCGCAGGATCCTTGCGGCGATTTTGCGTCGCCATCCCTGTGTGGCAGCCCGAGAAAAATGCCATTGCGCCGCTACCTTGGGGCGTGATTTCTTTTGCCCCTACCAGGCCTCGGGCGCGGTGGGGGGCCGATTTCCCCACGGCTTGTGCCATAGGCTACGATCTTTCGCCCGGTTTGCGGGCGGTTCGCGAACCGCCCCTACGACGCGTTCGGAAAACTAGGCGGAAGACTGGTGCTGGGGAATCAGGTCCGAGGCCCGAAGTCGGAAGTTTACGGGGACCGGGCTCGAATTCCGGGATTCGAGTGTTGGCGGTCGGGGTCCGGGAAGGAAGATTCCGAGTTCCGAGCCCGGAATCCCGAGCCCCGTGTCCCGAATCCGAGTCCCAATTCCCGAGTCCTGTCCCGACCCCCACAGAAGCCTTGCAGCTCTTCTGGGGTTGCAGTATACTGGCGCTTCGATGTTCGGAACCTACGCCAACTCGTTTACATACTTTAGTTACCGGTTTTGGAGCTTCGCTCCAAGCCGGTAGAGTGGCGTTGGTCTGAACGAAAAAGGCATCGTCGCAAGGCCAGCCCACT
>Ga0326728_10003601_pt1 | contig 47622 bp, 35 predicted proteins | sample MB3enrmetagenome_FD_207602 | JGI IMG/M metagenome (GOLD analysis project Ga0326728, IMG submission 207602) | Lab enriched peat soil microbial communities from McLean, Ithaca, NY, United States - MB31MN | ecosystem: Environmental > Terrestrial > Soil > Wetlands > Peat | place: USA: New York...
GGATGAAGCGAAGTTGTTCAAAGTGAGCGAAGCCGAAGTGGTGGTTTGATATGCCCAAACTTCCCGGGGTCCGCCACCAAGACGCCGTGCGCGTTCTTGAAAAAGTTGGCTATCGCATTATTCGGCAAGGCGGCCACATCGTCATGTCCAATGGCGAAACACGGCTGATTATTCCACGCGCAAAGGGAATGCGACCACGGACCCGCCTGCGCCGAGGCTTCTGCGGGCAGGTGGAGCGGATGGCACGGATAAGAAGAGGCAGGTTTCACAACGCGGCGGGCCGCAACCAAACGGAATTCAACGCAAAGGCGCAAAGGCACAGCGCGGCAAGCCGCAACCAAAACAGCGCAACCACAGATTTGACGTCTGAATTGAGAATTGGAAATTGAAAATTTTCAATTTGCAATTGCGACAGAGGCTGGCGCGCTACAAGCCCAATCGGGAATGTCACAGGAGCAAACGGAGCAAACAGAAGGAAAAGTTTTGCTGGAAATGCGCAATTCTTGTGGATTGCACTGCGGCGCGGCAACCGGAACCAAAGGGGTGGGACCACGGATTTCGCGGATGGGACGGATAAGAAGAGACGGGGATTCCATCCGTGAAACCCGTGTAATCCGTGGTAAAAAATCTTCCCGGAAGTGAATGGTGCTGACAGAGAGCACGGCAGAGGCGGGAAATCGGATGTCAATGGCCAACGGTTCAGAGCACACGCGCTCATTATCCCTTGGACAAAACTACGGGTGTCCCCTGTGACGGCAAACGGCAGGATGGGCTTGATTGGTGGGAATTGACCTGCCAAGATGAAGCGTATGCAGAAGCCGATTGTATTTCTTAGCCACTCGTCGGGCGATACCGCGAAGCTCCGCGCGTTGAAACACCTGCTGGATCGGCACTCGGTTGGGGCCATTGACTTTTTCCTCTCCTCCGACGGTGAGAGCATCCCGCTTGGCACAAGCTGGGTGCATAAGATTGTCGAGGCGCTGCAGGGGGCAAAGTTAATGTTTGTCTTCGTTTCCGAAAAATCCCTTAAGTCAGGTTGGATATTCTTCGAAAGCGGTTACTCCTTCGGGCGTGACGTTCACGTTGTTCCCTGCACCCTTCCCGGCCTTGGACTCAAGGAACTTCCTCGGCCGCTGTCGCTGTTGCAGGCGCAGACGCTTCATTCTGCCAAAGACATTAATTCGATATTGGCGAAATGTAACCGTACGTTTGGTCTTAAGATTCCGCAGAAAATCTCGCGGGCTGAGTTCGAATCCGTATTCAAAACCCCTCCGCCTGAACCAACCCTGATTGGCCCGATCCGGTGGCCCCTTTTAGTCGAGGAGATCGGGGTGAACTTTATTGGCCCACCGAGCGGCCTATCTCGATTCGAGAAGATTTGCGATCGGGCTGGCGTCAGGTGTTGGCGCGAGGGCTACGAAGGTTGGAAGTTGCGGCAACTTAATGCGGCTGGGCTTACAATGCGGGAAAACGAAAAGTGGTTCGAATCGCGTCGCTTCGTCAGTATACAGGTCAATGGTAAGGCTACCAAGCCAGGAGAAGCGGAGCGACGGCAATACGAATTTCGTCTGTCCGGGGAACTCTTTCATATTACGGCCCCCCTGATCGATTTGTGGCGTACGAGAATAGGAATTAAGCCAGACCTTGGAGGGTTTCATGCAGATATCACGCTCCTGTGCGAAATGCCTCATGATGGCCGGATGGCATCTCCCTATGTTAGCACTCAGCTATATGGTTCCGAAATAAAGATGGTAGCTGGAGGGTTCTTTGATCTCCGTGGTACGGAATTTTTCGTGGATGAAGAATGGCGTCGCCGTTTGCGGTGCTTTTTCAAAGAAGCGCTGGCAACCATCCCGATTGGAGATTTCTTGGCAATTCTCGTGCAACGTAATGTTCTGGAACTATCGAAGGAAACTCGACGGCAACTTGTTCAACCGTGATCGTGACAAGAGCAGCGATAGATCACCCGTTACGAGGTTCGGGGCAATTAAGTCCAGAGCGTTCGCGAGAGGCGGATGATTTGGTCCAATTCGTCTTTGGTGGGGCCGCTGCCGAAGGTGAAGGTGGCGGTGAGATGTTTCCAATCGTCCAGCGACAGGGCGTAAAGCTCGCGGGCAATGAAGACTTCCAACGCGGCGCGTTCCTTCACGTCGCGCGGGTTTTTCAAGAGCTTGGCGGCGAAATCGGCCAGGTTGTTTTTCTGCGCGGCGGTGGACTTGGGAATCGGCAGTTCGTAAAGCTGGTGCATGTTCACATGCGTTGAAACTTTGCTTCGCACGTAGAAATTGAGGACCAACGAATTTAGAATGGTCAGCAGGCCGTAAATATCTTCTGAGGAATGCTCCGTCTGCTTCAAGTTATCGCGATCGTCACATTCATAGCAAAACGGCCGCACAAAGTTGATTGTGTTGCCGAGACAGGTGCGGGCTGGAATGAATGAGGCAATCAGAGTTCGTTCGTTTGTTGAACTACCCACATCACGTGTGCCAAGACGGGCGAATTCGTAAGCCAACTTGAATTTCCCGCTGACAAACAACTCGGCCAGTTGCGCGTCCAAATCGGCCTTCTTTTCTGCAACGGGTTTGCCGGATATGTTCGCGATATTGTTCTCACGAACGAATTTAGCAGCCCGGTAGATTTCCTTACGCAGCAGCGGTTCGCGAACTTCTTTCTCCACAACACACCAGCGCGCGGATTCAAAACTGGCGTCGAACTGCCAGGTCATCTTGCCTTCGTAGAGATTCATCTCGCCCTTGCCTGGCTTGCGTCCTTCCAGTTTTCGAAAGTAGTGAGCGTCGTTGGTGAGGTGAAGCTCGCTTCCGAGCCGAAACATGGTCTCTTGGAGAAGGTGATGTTCGCGGCGAATCTTCGTGCAAAGTTGATAATCTGCCTCGGATCGAAATTCCATGATGCTGAAATTCTCCGGCGAAAAGCGGCGGATTGCTTCCACGCTATAATGAATCGGCGGCGTGAAGGCGTCTTTTGGATCGTGCAGATAAAACCGCGCGTCAAATGCGTGATTCTTTGGCGGGAGTTCTCCTTTGACGACTTTGAAAAAGCCGAATTTGAAGCGGCAATCCACGTCGGGAAAGATGTATTTCGTTTTCTCCTTGCCGTCCTCAATCACGTTGTAGCCGCGGTTCTCAAAGGAAGTCAATTCTTCAAATTGGTGTTGCGTGAGCAAAAGGCGGCGCAGCGGCGCACAACCTTCATCCGTCTGGAGGCTGGAGGGAACAAGAAGCGAGAACCGCCCCCCGGTGCGGACAAGGGCGAGGTCCGCCTCGATAAACAATTTGAACAGATTGAAGTCACCGCTGCCCTGATATTGGTAGCGTCGGCCAAAGAATTCGGAATTCGTCTCGTAAAACGCTTCGTATTCGTGCCAGCGGGCAGAGAAGTCTTTGTTTCCCTTGAGTTCCTGCTCGAACCACTTGTCGAACGCCGGCGTATCCATGCCCATCTTGCTGAATTGCGGTTTACCGCGATAAAAACTGGCGGCGAATTCCTTGCGGAAAGGTTTGAAGCCTTCCCAGGGCGGATTGCCGATAATGCCGTCGAAACCGGCGGAATTTATGGGCGCAGCCACGGCGTCCGGCGGGGCGCCAGACGCGACACGCGGGGCGCGTGTGCTCCCTTTCAACGAGCCATCCTCCTTGAACCAGCAGGGCCAGAAGTGGAGCGCAAAACAAGCCGGCACGCATGGGAGATTTTCGCCTTGGAAATGCTCGATCAAATCCACCCGTACTTTCTCCCGCAAGGCGAGCGCTTCGTCCAGCGGTTCGTGTTTCATCGGGTTCTCGATGTAGCGGGCGCGCAGTTCGCAGAGTTTCTTCAACTCGGCCTGGTGGTATTCGGCCAGCCAGGCGGTCTGTTGGCCGAGTTGCACGTCCACCAGGGAGTCGGCGGCATGGAAATTGAGTTCCAGGTTGGGCAGGATTTTGACGACGTCGGTTTTGAGCAGGCGGTAGTTGTAATCGGCGGGGGAGAGTTTGACGGCTTCCTTCCAGATGTTGGTCTTGGCGACTTCAATTGCGCCGGGGTCTTTGTCCACGCCAAAGATGTGGCGGAGGAGAATCTGGGCGATGAGAATACGATGGTTTTCCAGATTCCAGCGGCGGCGGAAGGCGAGGGCGGCTTCGACATTGGGCGGCATCTCGGCGAGGTACATTTCGCCGTTTTCGGGGCGGAGAATTTTCTGAACCCAGGCGCAGGCCCGGTCAATGCGCTGGTAAAGCCGCCAAAAAGCGCGGAGCACTTTGATGAGAAAGCCGCCCGAACCGCAACCGGTGTCAGCGACGCGGATTTCGACGAGTTGGGCCATGAGCATATTGGCGCGGGCGAAATCGCATTGCTGGCTGCCGATGGCGGCGCAGATTTCATCCACGAGATTTGCGGCGAGGGAGTTGACGAGGGAATCGGCCATCGGGCCGGTGATGCCGGCGGGGGTGTAAAAGATGCCTTCGTCTTTGCGATTGGCGGCGAGAAACATTTCGTAGCTCTTGCCGAAGATGTCCTCGTCAATGCGGCGGTAGTTGTAATGGACGATGCCGCGGGTGAAGGTCTGGTCCCAGGTGTTGATGCCGAGAACGAAATTCAACTTTTCGGAAAATCGGCGGAGATTGTCGGGGTCTTTGTCAAGGCGGTCCCAGATGCGCTGGGAAAAGATTTCGGTGTCGTAGTATTCGTCAAAGAAATCGTCAAAGAAATCGAGGAACTTAGGGACGACGCGATGGGCGCCTTTTGGCTCCCAGAGTTTGGTGAAGCGAGAGTATTCATCGCGCGTGAAGCGGTATTGCACCAGGCCGTAATCCTCGATGGTGCGGGCGAAGATGAGCTTGTTGATGAGAAGAATGATGGATTCGGCGGCTTGTTCGGCCGGCGTCCATTTGACCTTGTCGAACTCGTTGAACCAGATTTTGAGATCGTCGAAGAATTGCTGTTCCAGTTCCGGTTTTTCCGACGTGTCCTCGAGGCGGCGCAAAGAGTCGAGGCTGCTGGCGGATTCGCGGCAGCGGGCAAAGAAATCGGCAAAGGGCAGTTGGGCGAACGGTTTGAGGTCGAAGAAAAAATCGCGGGCGCTGAAAAACCAGGCGGTGCGAAGGTCGGTGAGAATGAGATATTCGTGGTCGCGCAGATATTTTTTGACCTGCGCGGTGTGGTGCTTGGGGTTGGCGTCGCTACGGCAAAGGGCATCCTGGCGGTCGCGTTGGAAGAGCGGCTTGAGTTCCAACGGCAGCGGTTCTCCCATGGGCTCGGGCAACATGAAATCCACCCATCCCTCGCGGCTGCCGACCTGGCGGGTGGGCTGAAAACCCAGAACGTCATTGCAGAGGGCGGTGAAAAGGTCTTCGGCAGCGGTTTCGGGCTTGACGACGTTTTTCAGGTCGAGCACATACTTTTGGATGGGGGCGTAATCGGAAACCGGGAGAGCATCGGAGGTCAGCGGCAGCAATTCAATTCGTTCGCGGGAGGTGAACTCACGCAACGCATCCAGAATTTCAGTATAATTCACGGACAGGTAGTTTGACTTCCGGGTTCCGGTTCACGGAACGCCAAGAGCTTGCCCGCGTCGTTTCCAAATCGCAACACTTCCCTAATGGGGTTGGCCTTCTGGCACGGCTGGCTCATGAAGGTCCGTCTGCGAGGGTGGGATGCCTCCTCTCCCCGACCCTCTCCTCCACAAGCGTATCTGTTTAACGTAGCGCAGACTTCCAAGTCTGCAATGGCGCGGGTTTCCAAACCCGCTGAGGGCAATGCCGTGGAGCCGACTTGGAAGTCGGCGATACAGCAGGTTTGGAAACCTGCGCTACGCAAGATCGGCAGGGCCGCGCTAAACAGATACCCACAAGTGTGTGGAGGAGAGGGAGAAGACGGGGGAGGTGGGGATCAACTCAGGCGGACGGGGACGCGGCGGCTGCCCCTTTGTAAGGTTCAAAGTTCAAGGTTCAAAGTTCAAGATCAACTCAAGCGCACCGGCAGGCGGCGGCTGCCCCAGCGGCCAGGCTCCCGGTCAAAGTGACCGGCAATGACGAAGCCGCAACGGTCGCAGCGATTGCCGTTGAGTCGCCATTGGCCCAGATCGTAGCCGTCGCGCTCGACCAGTCGTTGGCCGCAGCCGGGACACCAGGTGCTGGCGCCCTCGGGGTCATGGACGTTGCCGGTATAGACGTAGCGCAGACCCTTGGCCCGGGCGATGGCGCGCGCCCGCGTGAGCGAGGCCGGCGGCGTGGGCGGTTTGTCGAGCATCTTGTAATCGGGGTGGAAGGCGGTGAAATGCCAGGGCACGTCAGGCCCCAGGTTGGCGGCGAACCAGGCGGAGGCATTTTCAATTTCCGCCTCGCTGTCGTTCTCGCCGGGGATGAGCAAGGTGGTGACCTCGAACCAGACTTTGGTCTGGTGGCGCAAGTACTTTAAGGTGTCAAGCACCGGGGCGAGTTGGCCGTAGCACTGGCGGTGATAAAACTCCTCGGTGAACCCTTTCAAATCCACGTTGGCCGCGTCCATGTGGCGGTAGAAATCGGGGCGCGAATCGTCGGTCATGTAACCCGCCGTGACGGCGACCGCCGCCACGCCGGCCTGGCGGCAGGCGTCGGCCACGTCCATGGCATATTCGGCGAAGATGACCGGGTCATTGTAGGTGAAGGCAACGGACCGGCAGCCCGAACGGCGGGCGGCGGCGGCGATGGTTTCGGGCGAGGCCTCATCGGCCAGGCGGTCAAACTGGCGCGCCTTGCTGATGTCCCAGTTTTGACAGAAGCGGCACCCCAGATTACAGCCCGCCGTGCCGAAGGAAAGGACGCTGGTGCCCGGATAAAAATGGTTCAATGGTTTCTTTTCGATGGGGTCAATGCAGAAACCGCTGCTGCGGCCGTAGGTGGTGAGGACCATGCGGCCTTGGAGGTTTTGGCGCACAAAGCAGAACCCCCGCTGGCCGGGTTGAAGTTTGCACAATCGCGGACAGAGGTCGCAGACGATCCGGCCGTCGGGCAACGGTTTCCACCATCGGGCCGGATAATGGGATTGAGCGGCAGCAACCATGTTTTCTATTCCATCGGCTCTTCAAAGTGATCCACTTGAAAGCGCTGCAACATCACCGGTTCATCCGGCTCGATCCAGGCTTTCTTGCGGGCGAGTTCCACCTGCTGCGCGGCGGTCTTGATCTCCGCGATGGCCGGCAGCAGCAGGCCGCGGCGGCCGTCTTTAGAGGAAACGACCACGCCGTAGCGCGCGGGATCAAGTTCGTCAGCCGAAGAAATGGCTTCCATCGAGTGAAGGACGCTCACGTCAAAACGCAGTTTGGGAAGTTCCCCGGCTTCGACGGGTGGAAAGCGCGGGTCCTCAAAGGCAGCCAGGCGCGCGCTGCGCCAGGTTTCAGCAACGAGGTTGGGGCAGACAGGAAGGATCGTGCCGCAGCAGCCGCGCAGCATTCCGTTCCGCTCGCGCAAGGTCACGAAAACCCCGCGTTGCGCGCTGAGATATTGTCCGGTGGCCGCTGGAGGAAGCTGGGAACCGTCGCCCAGGGCCGCGGCGACGGATTGGCGGGCGAGACCGGGCAGGATGACGCCCTCGCTGGTGGCGGCGCGAGCTGGAGCCGGCGGCGGATCGTCCGCATTTGACTTTTCCGCGAACAGGATGGCCACGCCGTAGCCCACGCCGAAGGGGCCTTCGTAATGGAGAACTTTGTGGCCGGTGGTCCTCCAATTGACGGCCGCAGCCGCGACCAAAGTGGAGTCCACCGCGTCTTCCGCCGCCAGTTCCCGCAGATCGGGAGCGATGTTCCCAATCTCACGGTAAGCGCCATCGCGGATGAGACGGATAAAGGATTCATCGAATTGATGAGCCTGGGGGTGAAAACCACAGGGAGCGTCGGGCTTCAGACGATGACTCATGTCACCACTGGCGACGAGGGCGATGCGGCGATGGGAGGCGTGGGCGGCGGCCGCGATGGCGTCCCCCAGTTCACTCAACCCGCCGTCCTCCGGATAATTCAGACTGAGAACGATGGTGGGACCAGCCCAGCCGGCCTCGGCCAGAAACCAAAGCGGCACCAGGGCGCCGTGATCGAGAGTCCGGTCGTGAATCATCCAGGTTGCCAGAGAGCGAATCCCGGCCTCGGTGACGATGGCATGGGCCAGGGGCGTGTCGTTGGGAAGGCTCACGTGCGCGCGCGGAGCATTGAACTGAGCAAAGGAGCCGTGGAGACGTTCCCCCGCCCAGAGGCCGAAGGCTTGCGGATGGCGGGGCGAGTGGGGCGAAATCAAGACCAGCGACTCCGGTCGAAGACTCACCACGCACGCCGCCGCCTGGCGCATCGCCTGGCAACTGGCCTGAGCGGCCCGGCCATGTTCGCCGCCGACTTCCGGGACGAGGATGGGCGCGTGAGGCATGAGCACGGCGCAGACCACCGCCGCCGCCTGATTTTCCCGCGACGGCCCCGCCGCCTTTCCGGCGGCCGGCTTGGATGAGCTGTTTGTGGTCATACCTGATCTTGATTGACTATGAGGCGGGTCGTCAATTAAGAAATAGTTGACGTTAGCGAGTCAAGAATGGATGAATCAGCCACAATGTACGCGATGGTCTTGGAAAAAGCAGGGCAGCCGTTGCGTCTTAAGGAAGAACCCGTTCCCCGGCCAAAGCCGGACCAAGTGTTGATCCGCGTCCATGCCTGCGGAGTATGCCGGACGGATTTGCACATCGTGGACGGCGAGCTTTCGGAGCCAAAGCTGCCTCTGATCCCCGGCCACGAAATCGTGGGCCGAGTCGTCCAGGCCGGCGAGAAGGTCGAGGGCTTCCGCGTCGGCGAGCGGATTGGCGTGCCCTGGCTGGCTTCTGCCTGCGGACATTGTTCTTATTGCGCAAAGGGCCGGGAGAATCTCTGCGACGAGCCTGTTTTTACCGGCTATGGCATTGACGGCGGCTATGCCGAATACACCGTCGCCAACGCCCAATATTGCTTCCATCTTGCCGAGGGGACTGAGGACACAGCGATGGCGCCCTTATTGTGCGCCGGCTTGATCGGCTATCGCTCGTATCGGTTGGCTGGGGAGGAGGTGCGGAAGCTGGGTCTCTACGGATTTGGCGCGGCCGCCCACATTCTGACGCAGGTGGCCAAGCACGAAGGGAAAAGCGTGTATGCGTTCACCAAGACCGGGGACCGCAAGGGCCAGGCATTTGCCCGGCGTTTGGGAGCGGTGTGGGCTGGCGGTTCGGATGAGCAGCCGCCGGAAAAGTTGGAGGCCGCGATCATCTTCGCCCCGGTTGGCGCGTTGGTTCCCGCTGCGTTGCGCGCGCTTGGCAAAGGCGGCACGGTCGTTTGCGGCGGAATCCACATGAGCGATATTCCTTCCTTTCCTTATGATCTGCTGTGGGGGGAAAGGGTGGTGCGGTCAGTGGCCAATCTCACGCGCCGTGACGGTCAGGAATTCCTGGCCCTTGCAGCCAAGGTGCCGGTGAGGACCGACGTGACGGTGTATCCACTGGAGCAAGCCAATGCCGCCCTAAGCGACCTGCGGAGCGGGAAAATCGAGGGCGCGGCAGTCCTGGCGATGGACTTTAAATGAGAAGGGAATACCATGAGCAATGAAAGCGTCATCAGTAATGTTTTCCACAGTTCTCCACCGACAGAGGTCGAGGGCTTTGATTGTCTGGCGGAGCTGGCGCTGGATATGCGCTGGTCGTGGAACCATTGCGCCGACCAGGTCTGGCGACAGCTTGATCCGGCGCTGTGGGACCTGACCCACAATCCCTGGGTGGTCCTGCAAACGGTCTCGCGGGATCAACTCCAGAAGGCGTTGGCCGAGCCGGGCTTCCGCAAGAAAGTTGAGGACCTGGTGAGCGCCAAACACCAGGCGGCGGAGGCCCCGGCGTGGTTTCAACAAAACCATTCCAAAACGCATCTGACCTGTGTGGCCTACTTCAGCATGGAATTCATGTTGAGCGAAGCGCTGCCGATTTACTCCGGCGGGCTGGGCAACGTGGCGGGCGACCAACTCAAGGCGGCCAGCGATCTGGGCGTTCCGGTGGTGGGCGTGGGACTGCTCTATCAGCAGGGCTATTTTCGCCAGGTCATCGGCAAGGGTGGAGTGCAGCAAGCCCTCTACCCGTACAACGATCCGAGCCAACTGCCCATCACACCCTTGCGCCAGCCGAATGGGGAGTGGCTGCGCTTGGAAATCAGGCTGCCGGGCTACTCCGCCTGGTTGCGCGCCTGGCAGGCACAGGTCGGGCGGGTGAAACTCTACCTGCTGGACAGCAACGATGCGGCGAACTTTCCGGCCCATCGCGGGATCACCAGCGAGCTTTACGGCGGGGGGTCCGAACTGCGTCTGAAGCAGGAACTGGCCCTTGGGATCGGCGGTTGGCGGCTCCTGCGAGCCATCGGCCTCCAGCCGCAGGTCTGTCACCTGAACGAAGGGCACGCCGCTTTCGCCGTGCTGGAACGCGCCCTGCATTTCATGGAAGAAACGGGCCAGCCTTTCGAGACCGCGCTGGCAGTCACGCGAGCGGGCAACCTCTTCACGACGCACACCGCCGTGCCGGCCGGGTTTGATCGCTTCGCCCCGGCGCTGATAGAACCGTACCTCGGCCGTTACGCTCAGAGGCTTGGCATCACGGCCCACGATCTCCTGGCGTTGGGCCGGTTAAACCCGGACGATCCGGCCGAACCTTTTAACATGGCCTACCTGGCCATCCGGGGCAGCGGAGCCGTCAACGGCGTCAGCCGCTTGCACGGCCAGGTGAGCCGGCGCATTTTTGCTTCGTTGTTTCCGCGCTGGCCTGAAGCCGAAGTGCCCGTCGGACACGTCACCAATGGCGTCCACGTGCCCAGTTGGGACTCCGAGGCGGCCGACGCGCTTTGGACGGAAGCCTGCGGAAAGGACCGCTGGGTGGGGAAGGAGGACAAGCTGGAGCAGGACATCCGCCGCGTCTCCGACGCCACGCTCTGGCAAATGCGCGCGACCAACCGCGCGTCGCTCATTGAATTCGCCCGCGAACGCTTGGCGCTGGAGTTAGCCGTTGTCGGCGCTTCCGCCGAAGCGGTGGACTGCGCCCGGAATCTGTTTGATCCAAATGCCTTGACGCTGGGTTTCGCGCGGCGTTTTGCCACCTACAAGCGGCCGAACCTGCTGCTGCACGACCCGGAGCGACTGTTGCGGCTGCTGACCAATCCGCAGCGTCCGGTGCAGCTCATCCTTGCCGGCAAGGCGCACCCCGCCGATGGGGCGGGCCAGGCCATGATTCAACAATGGATTCAGTTCATCCAGCGGCCCGATGCCCGTCCCCACGTCGTCTTCCTGAGTGATTACGACATGCTGCTGACCGAACACTTGGTGCAAGGCGTGGATGTCTGGCTCAACACGCCTCGCCGCCCTTGGGAGGCCAGCGGCACCAGCGGCATGAAGGTGCTGGTCAACGGCGCGCTCAATCTCTCCGAATTGGACGGTTGGTGGGCCGAAGCCTACGCCCCGGAAGTGGGCTGGGCCTTGGGCGATGGCCAGGAGCACGGCGACGATCCGGCTTGGGATGCCGCCGAAGCCGTGGCGCTTTACAACCTGCTCGAAGAGCAGGTCGTCCCTGAGTTCTACGCCCGTGACGCCAATGGAATTCCCACAGCCTGGGTCGCGCGCATCCGTGAGAGCATGGCACGCCTGACCCCGCGCTACTCGGCCAATCGGGCTGTGCGCGAATACACGGAACGATATTACCTGCCGGCGTTGGCCGCCTACCGGGAACGCGCGGCGGATAAAGGCGCCCTTGGAGCGCAGATGGCCGATTGGCGCCATGCTCTGGAGCGCAGATGGGCGGGCCTGCGCTTCGGCGAGGTGAAAATCCAATCCGCCCCACAGCAACACACCTATGAGCTTCAGGTGTTTTTGGACGAAATCGAGCCGGACGCAGTCCGGCTGGAGCTTTACGCCGACGGGGACAATGAGCATGGTCCGGTCAGACAGGAGATGGCGCGCGTGCGGCGCCTGGTGGGTTCGGTCAATGGCTTCGTCTATCGGGCCAGCGTGCCTGCGACCCGCCCCGCCACGGATTACACGCCCCGGGTCGTGCCTTATTTCCCGCACGCCGCGGTTCCACTGGAAGCGAGCCAAATCCTCTGGCAAAAGTAAAATGGACATTATTCTTCCCTCTTGATGCCAGCGGGGCCGATGAAGCATCCTGGCTCGGCCCTCTCTCCGCGCCTTGGCTCGCCGCCGGATGGACTCCAACTGGAGGCTCAGGGATTTTTTGTAAAGGCCACAGTCTGTTCCAGCGGCCCAAGGGCTTTGACCATGTTGTCCCGGTAGGGGCCGTACTCCGCCGCCGTGAACTTGCCGGCCCGGCGCCGGAGCCGGTAGTCAATCTTCAACCCCGGCCCGTTTTTTTGGGCCTCGCTCCGGCCCAAAAGCGGAAATTATTGCCAGCCCCTCCAAGGCCCAATGGGCAAGAATGTCCACTCGCGCCCGGGTGGACATGGCGCCGTCGCATTAGGAAATCTTTCTTATTCAATTCGATCCATCTAAATTCGTGATACTTAATTATATCATTAAGATAACTTGCGCCCGCGTCCGCGGCATTTCGCATTGGCCTGCGGTGGGCGAGTTCGCCCAAAAACAGAAACTTAAACCAGGCGCCTGGCGCCTCAATAGAAAGATTAAAGATGAAGAATCAGTTCAAATTAACAAATATAATGCCTCGGCCCGGCGGATTCGGGCTGGCTTTGGCGGGTCTCATGCTGCTGACGGTCGCAGCTTCGGCAGCACCTGCGCAGATCTTCCCGTCGTCGTCGCTGCCGTATGGATACAGCTACGAGGAATGGTCAGCCAAATTTTGGCAGTGGACGTTTGGGCAAGACACCAACAACGCGGAACTGGTGGGTTGGTCTGGCGTTTGCACCGGACCCGGCAGAAGCGTGCGGTTTCTAGCCGGAGCAACCGGGACAGTTAACGTAACCAACAAAATCACCATCGATGACCAGACCCCTTTGTTTTTTACGGTTCTGAGCACGACGGATGATAACACCGCCTGCCCCGTAACCGACTTCACTTCATATACGGCGGACCAACTGGCGGCAGCGGCGGCGGCTAATTGGAGCGCTGTCAGTTCGACCACTTGCGCCATTGATGGAGTCGCGGTCGGCGGCCTGGAGAACCCGGCCAACTCGGAATACCTCGTGCAGTCCCCGGCTTTTAGCTACACCACGGCGGAGCAGGGCGGCGCTCTTGGGGAAATCGAAGGGGTATACTGCGTCCCGGGGGGAACGACTATTTATCCGGCGGTCGCGGATGGCATTTATCTCATGCTGGCCCCGTTCTCTGAAGGCAAACACACGATCCACTACACCGCAGCGGTCGGCCCCGGCGGAGCGTATTTCACGCAGGACATTACCTACGACATCACAGTGCGCCGTGACCACGACGGCCACTGAGCCATCTGAAATCTCTTCAACCGACCCTGATCCTGTGGAAATAGCCCGCAGGATCAGGGCTTTTGTCGCTCTGCCGCCGCAAAGTCAATGCGACGTGCGCCTTTTGCGCTGGTTTTTCGCATTGCAGTGTGGAGACTATGCCCTCTGGCCATGACTGATCTTCCTGAACGCGAATTGGCTCTCTTTAGTGCGGCCCGGCAGTTGCCGCCCGCACAGCGCGCCGCTTATCTTGACCAGGCCTGCGCCGGCGACGCTGCATTGCGCCAGCGCATCGTCGAACTCCTTCGGGCCGGCGACGAGGCTGGCGGCTTCCTCCAAAGCCCGGCCGCACTCGCGCCAGGGCCGGGCGGGACCGTCCGTCTTCCGGGCCTTCCCGAGGCGAAACCGGGCGACCGGATTGGCCGCTATAAGCTGCTCCAACAAATCGGCGAAGGCGGCTGCGGGATAGTCTATATGGCCGAGCAGGAGGAACCCGTTCGCCGCCGGGTCGCCCTCAAGGTCATCAAGCTGGGCATGGATACCAGGAGCGTCATCGCCCGGTTCGAGGCGGAGCGGCAGGCGCTGGCGCTGATGGACCACCCGAACATTGCCAGGGTGCTGGACGCAGGCGCGACGGAAACGGGCCGTCCTTTCTTTGTCATGGAACTGGTGCGCGGCATCAAGATCACCGATTACTGCGACCAGAACAATCTCCCCACCCGCCAACGGCTTGATCTTTTCATTCAAATTTGTCGTGCCATCCAGCACGCGCACCAGAAAGGCATCATTCATCGGGACATCAAGCCCTCGAATATCCTGGTCACGATGAACGACGGCGTGCCTGTGCCCAAAGTGATTGATTTTGGCATCGCCAAAGCGACGCAAGGCAAATTGACCGATCATACCGTTTTCACCGCTTTCGAGCAATTCATGGGCACGCCCGCTTATATGAGTCCGGAGCAGGCCGAGATGAGCGCGCTGGACATTGACACGCGCAGCGACATCTACAGTCTGGGCGTTTTGCTCTACGAATTGCTGACCGGCCAAACGCCTTTTGACTCCAAAAAGTTGTTGCAAGCCGGCTTGGACGAAATCCGCCGCACCATTCGGGAGCAGGATCCGGCGCGTCCCTCGACTTGTTTGAGCACGATGCTGGGTTCGGATCTGACGGTGATCGCCCAACACCGTGGAGATGAGCCGCCGAGGCTGGTTCATTTGATGCGGGGCGACCTGGACTGGATCGTGATGAAAGCGTTGGAGAAGGATCGCACGCGCCGTTACGAGACCGCCAATGGTTTGGCGGCGGACGTCCTGCGCCACTTGAACAACGAGCCGGTGGTGGCCTGCCCGCCGAGCAACCTCTACCGGTTTCAGAAATTCGTGCGGCGAAACAGAGTAGCCGTTGCCGTCGGGACTTTTGTCGCCATTTCACTCGTGCTTGGCTTGAGCTTTGCCACGGTGGCCGTCTTTCTCATCAAACAAGCGAAGGATGACGCCACCGAAAAACTGCGGGGTTCTTATCTGGCCGAAGCCCGCGCCACACGGACCAGCGGCCAGCCCGGCCAGCGGTTTGCCAGTTTGGAAACGGTGCAGAAGGCGGCGGCCATCCGTTCCGATCTGGCGGTTCGCAATGAAGCCATCGCCTGCCTGGCGGTGTCCGACCTGCACGTGGCCAGGCAAACCATCGTCACAGGCCATGCCCGTAACGAAGTCGCAATTATGGATCTTAACTTGGAACGATATGCGGGTATGGACTCCAATGGGAATATCACGATCTGGGCCGCTTCCAACAATCTCGCGGTGGCGGTTCTGTCCGCCCCCGGTTTCACATTGGAGGAGGTTCACGGCTTCAGCCCCAACGGCAAATATCTGCTCGCGCAATACTCGCGTGAGCCTGAGGGGGAAAGTTATCGGGTTTGGGACGTGGAAAGTCAAAAGGTCGTGCTACGCGCTTTACACCAAGAGGGTGTTACCAACCAGATTGATTCTCTTCTCGCGGGGGAGTTCAGCCCGGACAGCCGGTTTTTCTTCAGCAGTCGAGCGGATGGAACCATTTCGGTTTACGACCTTGCCTCGGGCCGGGAGATTAAGCGTCTTCCCGGCAAAGGCCTATCCCATCGCCTTCTTTTCAATCGCCTTTACTCAAATCCCGCAAACACCAAGCTGGCGTTTTCCAGCCGGGAGGATCCCAGGGTGGAAATCCGCGACGTCGAATCGGGCCAAACCTCGCTTACATTGACCAACCCAACCGGTGCGAGTGCCGTCGCCTGGAGCCCCGACGGCAAGCGGCTGGCGACCGCATGCGTGGATTTCAACATTTATGTCTGGGATGCGGAGACGGGCCAGCGACAGGCAGTGCTGGAAGGCCACTTCGGCACGATATTAAGCGTGGCATTTAATCATGCGGGGAACCTGCTGGCCAGTTCAGGCTGGGATGGCATGTCTCGCCTTTGGAACCCGGACACTGGCCGTCAGATCGCGAGCCATCCCGGGGAGGGTTGGACCTTACAATTTAGCCCGGATGACCGGTTTTTGGTGGGCTGGCAGCGTAATGCTCGATTCGGCTCGCTGGAAGTGGCCTACAGCCGGGAATGCCGCCAGCTTTACGTCCAGCCCGACGGAGGGATCGGGTCCTATTCAGCCTCCGGGTTTAGCGCCGACGGGCGCATCTTCTCTGACAGCTCCTATGAAAAGGTGCGCTTTTGGGATACTTCCTCCGGCAAGGAAATCGGCTCATATCGACTAAAGTCGTGTAGCGCGCTGATTTTTCATCCTGACGGCCGGAGTTTGATTGCCATTGATCGAGACGGCGTACGCATACGGTCTATGGAGCATCTGGGTGGAACAAGTTCGTCCGCCTACCGGCTGGGGAAGCCAGTCCGGTTCTTCGATGGGCAAGGGCTTGACGAAGCAGCCCTCAGCCTGGACGGCCGGCACCTGGCGGTGACGCAAGAATACGAAGGGCAAGCCTCGATCTTTGACTTGCAGAATGCGTTTGCAAAGGTCGTTCTTTCCCCGCATCCTGTGGTCAGTCGCATTGCCATCAGTCCAGACGGCCGCTGGGCGGCCACCGCTGCTTGGCTTAATTCGCTGGTGAATATTTGGGATGCCCGCTCAGGCGAATTGGTGCGCAGCTTTTCCATGCCGGCCAGAACCTGGGTAGCCTTCAGCCCGGACGGTCGGTGGCTGGCCATCAGCGGCGCGGATTATCAGCTTTGGGCCGTTGGCTCGTGGCAACCCAAAGGGCCGCCTAAGCCCGGCTATGAGAATCTCGCACGGAACTTCACCGCCTTCAGCCCGGACAGTCGTGTGATGGCCAGGATGGACGGGCACAAAATCCTGCTTCTGGACACCATCACGGAAAAGCCCCTGGCGACGTTGGAAGGGCCTGGATTGAACGAAGTGGCAAGATTCGAATTCAGCCCGGACGGCAGCCAGTTGGCCGCCGTGCTCTACGACCAGCAAGTGCAGCTATGGGATTTGCGGCTGATCCGCCAGGAATTGGCCCAGATGCACCTGGACTGGGACCTGCCTCCTTATCCGCCTGCCGGCCAAACGGCGGCCGCCGGCCCGGTGACATTGGAAGTGGAATCGGACCCCTCCAGCCAGACCCCGGGTCCTTGAAACCCAACCATCCGCCGATCTTCGCGGCTTGACTTCGTGCCAAGGCGCGTCCGTGCGCGATTCAGTATTTTTTCAAAAATACTTTGCGCTTCTGACGCCGGAATCTCGCATTGGTTGACGGTGGGACAAACTGCCCGCGCACTGAAAATGGAATTGAACTGAAAAGACACCATTATGATTGATCTGGATCATTGCGGAAAAACAACATGGCCCGTCCTTTTTGGTTTGCTGCTCATGGCCGCGCCGGCGATGGTGCAAGCCCAATACGCCTACAGCACGAATGCCGATGGCAGCATCTACGCTTACGACACAAACACCGACGGCAGCATCAACATCGCCGGTTACTCCGGACCTCCGTGGGCCGTGACCATTCCAACCAACATCAACAACCTGCTGGTCACCAGCATCGGGGAGAATGCGTTCGCGGAGCAACGCAACCTGACCAGCATCACCATTCCCGGCAGCGTCACCAGCATTGGGGATGATGCGTTCGTCAACTGCTTTTTTCTGTCCAGCGTCACCATTCCCGGCAGCGTCACTAGCATCGGGGATTCTGCGTTCTATTATTGCTTCAGCCTCACAAATGCCACGATCGCAAATGGCGTCACCAGCATCGGCGTTGATGCGTTCTCTGGAGGGGATGGCGGCGACCCCCTGACGCTCATCACGATTCCCGACAGTGTCACCAACATCGGGGCTGGGGCGTTCTCTGAGTGCATGAGCCTGACCAGCATAACGATTCCCAACGGCGTTACCAGCATCGGGGAGGGTGCGTTTAGTCGCTGCTGGAACCTGACCAACGTCACCATTTTCGGCAACGGCGCCAGCATCGGGGCTTATGCGTTCTATTATTGCTTCAGGCTCACAAATGCCACGATCGCAAATGGCGTCGCCAGTATCGGGGAGGGTGCGTTCTATGACTGCTCCGGCCTGACCAGCATCACGATCTCCAACGGGGTCACTAGCATCGGGGATAATGCGTTCTATGAATGCATCGGTCTGACCAGTGTGACGATTCCCGGCAGCGTCACCAACATCGGGAATTCTGCGTTCTCTGAATGCACGAGCCTGACGAACGTCACGATCTCTATTGGCGTTACCAGCATCGGGGAGTATGCGTTCGAGGGTTGCCCGATGACCAGCATCACCATTCCCGGCAGCGTCCCAAGCATCGGGGAGTATGCCTTCTTTGGTTGCGGCCTGACCAGCGTCACGATTCCTGGCAGCGTCACCAACATAGGGGATTATGCCTTCACTGAATGCTCTGCCCTGACCAGCGTCACGATTCCCGACAGCGTCACCAGCATCGGGGATTCTGCGTTCTATGACTGCGCTGATTTGACCAGTGTCACGATTCCTGCCAGCGTCACCAACATTGGGGAGGAGGCCTTCGTGGACTGCTACGGCCTGACCGCGATCACGGTGGACCCCAATAATTCCTTTTATAGCGATGTGGATGGAGTGTTGTTCAACCAGAGCCAAACCAAGCTCATTCAATATCCGGCCGGCGTCGTCGGAAGTTACACCATTCCCGGCAGCGTCACCGGCATCGGGGCTTACGCGTTCGAATGGTGTGCGGGCCTGTCCAGCATCTCGATTCCCGGCAGCGTCACCAACATCGGGCCTTATGCGTTCTATTATTGCGTCAGCCTGACAAATGCCTCAATCGCCAACGGCGTCCTTAGCGTCGGGGATTATGCATTCCTTTACTGCACCGGCCTGACCAGCGTCACCATTCCCGGCAGCGTCACCAGCATCGGGGAGGAGGGGTTCGCTGGGTGCTTCGATTTGACCAGCGTCACAATTCCTGACAGCGTCACCAGCATAGGGGAGGGTGCGTTCAATGGCGACGGCCTGACCAGCATCACCATTCCCGGCAGCGTCACCAACATCGGGGATGCGGCGTTTGATTATTGCGTTAGCCTGACAAATGCCACGATCGCAAATGGGGTCACCAGTATCGGGGCCTCCGCGTTCATTGGCTGCTCCGGCCTGACCAACGTCACGATACCCGACAGTGTCACCAACATCGGGGAGGATGCGTTCGCGGACTGCTACGCACTGAACAGTGTGACGATCCCCAACGGCGTCACCAGCATTGGAGCGGCGGCGTTCGCTGGCACCAGCCTGACCAGCGTTACAATTCCCGGCAGCGTCACCAGCATCGCGGTTGGCGTGTTCCAAAATTGCACATCCCTGACCAGCGTTACGATTCCCGGCAGCGTCACCAACATCGGGGAGTATGCGTTCCGGGAGTGTTCCGGCCTGACCAGCGTCACGATTCCCTGCAGCGTTATCAGCATCTGGGAGGGCGCGTTCTATGGTTGCGTCAGATTGACAAATGCCTCGATCGCAAATGGCGTCACCAGCATCGGGGATGCTGCGTTCGGATACTGCTCCGGACTGAACAGTGTGACGATTCCCGGCAGCGTCACCAACATCGGGGATGATGCGTTCTATGAATGCCGCAACCTGAAGAGCGTCTATTTCACGGGTAACGCTCCCGCCGTTGATGGTGGGGTGATTTCCGGTGATGGCTCCGGGAGGGTCTGTTATTTGCCTGGCACCACTGGTTGGGGTGACACCTTCGGCAATCTTTTGGCGGTGCTGTGGAACCCGCTGATTCAAACCGGCGATGGCAGCTTCGGGGTGCAGAACAATCAATTTGGGTTCAACATCACCGGCACCAACAATTTTACGGTCGTCGTGGCAGCCTGCACCAATCTGGACAGCCCGGTTTGGGTCCCGCTCACCACCAACACGCTGGTCAACGGTTCGTTCTATTTCAGCGATCCGCAGTGGACGAATTACTCCAATCGCTTCTACAGCCTCCAAATGCCATGAGACTTCCGCGAACAGAATGTGGCAAGAGGCTGGCACGGCAAAAGAATTTGCCCCTTTGTCCCCGGAATCTCGCATTGGCTGGTGGTGAGCCAAACTGCCCGCCCACTGAATATGAAATTGAACTGAAAAGACACCATTATGATTGATCTGGATCATTGCCGAAAAACAACATGGCCCATTTTTTTAGGGTTGCTGCTCCTGGCCGCGCCGGCGGCGGTGCAAGCCCAATACGCCTACAGCACAAATGCCGATGGCAGCATCTACTCTTACACCACAAACACCGACGGCAGCCTCAACATCGCCGGTTACTCCGGACCTCCGTGGGCCGTGACCATTCCAAGCACCATCAACAATCTGCTGGTCACCAGCATTGGGGATGATGCGTCCGCGCTATGCACCATCCTGACCAGCGTCACGATTCCCGGCAGCGTCACCAGCATCGGGGATTATGCGTTCTATGACTGCACCGGCCTGACCAGCGTCACGATCCCCAACGGTGTCACTAACATAGGTGCATTTGCGTTCTCTGGGGATTATACGCCTGTCTACGCTTATTATAAACATGGCGACCCCTTGACCAGCGTCACGATTCCCGACAGCGTCACCAGCCTCGGCGAGCATGCCTTCGATGGCTGCGACAGCCTGGCCGGCATCACCATTCCCGGCAGCGTCACCAACGTCGAGGATGCTGCGTTCTATTATTGCCTTAGCTTGACAAATGCCATAATCGAATATGGCGTCACCAGCATCGGGGATGCTGCGTTCGCTGGCTGCGCCGTTTTGGCCAGTGTCACGATTCCGAACAGCGTCACCAACATCGGGGAGGAGGCATTCGATGGCTGCTTCCGACTGGGCAGCGTCACGATTCCCAACAGCGTCACCTCCATCGGGGATTATGCGTTCGAAAGCGACGGCCTGACCAGTGTCACGATAGGCAACAGCGTCACCAATATCGGGGCCTATGCATTTGAAGACTGCTCCAGTCTGAAAAGCGTCACGATTCCCGGCAGCGTCACCAGCATCGGGGATTATGCGTTCTATGACTGCACCGGCCTGACCAGCGTCACCATTCCCGACAGCGTCACCAGCATCGCTGAGAGTGCGTTCGAGCACTGTAGTAGCCTGACCGGCGTAACGATACCCGGGAGCGTCACCAGCATCGGGGATGCTGCGTTCGCTGGCTGCGCCGTTTTGGCCAGTGTCACGATTCCGAACAGCGTCACCAACATCGGGGATTACGCCTTCGATGGCTGCGACAGGCTGACCAGCGTCACGATTCCCGGCAGCGTCACCAGCATCGGGGCAGAAGCGTTCGCGGACTGCGCCAGCCTGACGGCGATAATGGTGGATCCCAATAATTCCTTTTATGGCGATGTGGATGGAGTGTTGTTCAACCAGAGCCAAACCACGCTCATTCAATATCCGCCCGGACTAGTCGGAAGTTACACCATTCCCAGCAGCGTCACCAACATCGGGGATTATGCGTTCTTTGACTGCCTCGGCCTGACCAGCGTCACCATTCCCGACAACGTCACGAGCATCGGGAATTATGCGTTCGAGGATTGTGCCAGCCTGAGAAATGCCACCATCGCAAATGGCGTCACGAGTATCGGGGATGATGCATTCTATGGCTGCGGGCTGACCAGCGTCACCATTCCCGGCAGCGTCACCAACATCGGGGACGAGTCGTTCCAGGTTTGCACCAGCCTGACAAATGCCAGGATCGCAAATGGGGTCACCAGCATCGGGGATGCTGCGTTCGCTGGCTGCGCCGTTTTGGCCAGTGTCACGATTCCGAACAGCGTCACCAACATCGGGGATTACGCCTTCGATGGCTGCGACAGGCTGACCAGCGTCACGATTCCCGGCAGCGTCACCAACATCGGGGAGGAGGCATTCGCATACTGCACTGGCCTGACCAGCATCACCATCCCCGGCAGTGTCACCTCCATCGCAGATTCTGCGTTCGGAAACTGCACCGGACTGACCAACGTCACGATCTCCAACGGTGTCACCAGCATCGGCGAGTATGCGTTCTATTACTGCCACCTCCTGACCAGCATCACGATTCCCAACAGCGTGACGAGCATCGGGGAGCATGCATTTGATACCTGCGTGAACCTGACCAGCCTCACGCTAGGCAACAGCGTCACCAGAATTGGAACGTATGCGTTCGCTACGTGCTACGGCCTGACCAGCATAACGATTCCCAGCAGCGTTACCCGGATCGGTCAGCGTGCGTTTTATCATGACGCTGGCGTGACCGGAGTCTATTTCGAGGGCAATTTTCCGCCTCTTGGTTACGAGATCTTCGATTATTATGAAGGTTCGTGGCACCCGCCGTTCTATTATTTGCCTGGCGCCATCGGCTTTGGGGGGGAAGTGCTGTGGAACCCGCTGATCCAGGTGAGCGACGGGAGCCTCGGGGTGCAGAACAATCAATTTGGGTTTAACATCACCGGCACCAACAATTTTACGGTCGTCGTGGCAGCCTGCACCAATCTGGCCAGCCCCGTTTGGGTTCCGCTCAGCACCAACACGCTGGTCAACGGTTCGTGCTATTTCAGCGATCCGCAGTGGACGAATTACTCCAACCGTTACTACAGCCTCCAAATGCCATGAGACTTCCGCGAACAGAATGTGGCAAGAGGCTGGCACGGCAAAAGAATTTGCCCCTTTGTCCCCGGAATCTCGCATTGGCTGGTGGTGAGCGCATCGGCTCACCCACTGAAAGACAATTATTATGATCATGAGACGTTTGAAAATCGTTGTGGCCGCTTTTGGCGCCCTGTCGGTCGCCGTTTATCCCGCGCTGGCGCAAACTTGGACGCAGACCAGCGCGCCCATTGCGGATTGGACTTCCGTCGCCTCCTCGTCCGATGGATCCAACTTGGTGGCGGTGGCATGGGGCTCGGACGGCTTTATTTTCACTTCGACCAATGCAGGCGCCACATGGACCCAGACCAGCACACCCAGTGAGTATTGGCTTTGCGTCGCCTCCTCCTCCGATGGAACCAAATTGGCGGCGGGAACTGGCGGCGGCGGGGTTTACACCTCGACCAATTCGGGCGCCACTTGGACGCTCACAAGCGAGCCTGACGCGTATTGCTCTCGCCTCGTTTCGTCGGCGGACGGATCAAAATTGGTGGCGATGGCCGGTTATTCTGGTTACGGATACGGCTCGAGTTACACGTCGGCAGATGGGGGTCTCACTTGGATTCAAACCAGCCTGCCTAGTGGGAGTGACATCGCCTCCTCCTCCGATGGAACCATATTGGCGGCGGCAGCCGCCGGCGGCATTTACATTTCGACCAATTCGGGCGCCACTTGGACGCTGACCAGCACGCCCATGGAGGAGTGGAGTGCCATCGCATGCTCGACCAATGGCGCCAAATTGGTGGCTATGGCTGCAACCTACTGGCCCTATCAAGGCGGGATTTTCACCTCGGTCAATTCAGGCGCCACTTGGACGCAGCGCCCTCCGACTTACACTCCTGCTGGGTTCGATTTCATTTCTGTCGCCTCCTCGTCCGATGGAAACAGATTGGCGGCAGTGGGTCCCGATACTGGACTGTACCTTTCGATGAATTCGGGCGGCAATTGGACGGTGAGTTACGCCGCGGGCGCGGGCGCGGTCGCCTCTTCGGCGGATGGAATCCATTTGGTGACGGCGGGCACTGGTGATTCTGGTTGGGCCGGCGGCATTTACACGATGGACCTCTCGATCCCGCAAATTACCAACCAACCGGCGAGCCAGACTTTGCTGGCAGGTCAGAACGTCTCCGTCAGTGGGGGCGTATTCTGCTACGCCACATTTTATTGCCAGTGGCAATTCAATGGCACGAACCTGGCGGGCGCCACCTACACGAATTTGACCCTCACGCACACCGCGCCGTCCAATTCAGGCAGTTACGCCTTGCTGGTGACCAACGCCTTCGGCAGCGCGCTCAGCAGCAACGCCGTGCTGACGGTCGTCCCGCTCATGGTCGCCACCCAACCGCAGTCGCCCAGCCAGCCCGTCCTGGCCGGCACCAGTGTGACGTTCAGTGCAAGCGCTCAGAGCACGGTCACGCTCTCCTTTCAATGGCAATTCAATGGCACGAACCTGCCTGGCGCGACCAGCTCCACACTGGTGCTCGCCGACGTCACCCCCCTCAACTCCGGCCCTTACGCCGTCTTGTTCAGCAACAGCTTCGGCAGCGTATTGAGCAGTAACGCGGTGCTGACGGTCGTCCCGCTCATCGTCGCCACGCAACCGCAGTCGCCCAGCCAGCCCGTCCTGGCCGGGACCAATGTGACCTTCAGTGCAAGCGCTCAGAGCACTGCCCCGCTCTCCTTTCAATGGCAATTCAATGGCACGGATTTGCCTGGCGCGACCAACTCCACACTGGTGCTCACCAACGTCACCTCGCTCAACTCCGGCACCTACGCCGTCTTGTTCGGCAACAGCTTCGGCTATGTCTTGGGCGGTGACGCGGTGATCGCCACGGTCCTGCCCGCCTTTGTGACGACGTTGCCGGCTGTGGTCAATTCGGCAACCGGCGCGGTCCTCAGCGGCCTGGTCACTCCCGGCCCGCAGGGCGCCGCCATCTGGTTCGAGTGGGGCGCGAACGCCAACTATGGCAATTTCACGGGCACGATCCTCCTGCCGCCAGGAGACTATGCGGTGGCCGCCAGCAGCCCGTTGACTGGGTTGAGCAAGTATTTGAATTACCATTACCGCCTCGTGGCCAGGAACGCCTATGGTTTGGCGGATGGGGCCGACCAGCAGTTTGCGGTGGCCCAGACCGTGTTGAACACCAACGATAGCGGCCCTGGCTCTCTGCGCCAAGCTATCGAAACGGCTTCTTCCGCAGGCGCCGGCGGCCTCATCTTCGGTGTCACCGGCGCCATCACGTTGACCAACGGCGAATTGCTCATCACAAATAACCTGACCATTACCGGCCCCGGCGCGGCCAATCTCGTCATCAGCGGCAATTACAGCAGCCGCGTCTTCGAAATCGGCTCCAACGCCTTTGTCAACATTTCGGGTTTGACCATTTGTGGCGGCCAAGCTGCCAGCGGCGGCTACTTCGGAGGTCCCGGGACTCCCGGCGGCGGTATTTACAACCAAGGCACGCTGAACCTTTCTTATTGCGCGCTCACCGATAACAGTGCCGGCAATGGCGGGCCGGCTGGCCAAACTTCATGGGAGGGGGACGTGAGCTATTGGAATGGCGGTAATGGTGGTAATGGTGGCGGCATTTACAACGCCAGCAACTTCCAGGCAATCGCCTGCACCTTCAGTGGCAACCAGGCGGGCGCCGGGGGGCAGGCCGAATTCTACCCGGGGGGATCTCAGGGAGTTGGGGGTGCCATCTATAACTCAGGCTCGCTCGCCCTGGTTGCCTGTACCGTGAGCGCAAACCTCGCCGGCTCCGGCAGCGGCATTTTCAACGCCGCCACCAACCCGTCAGCCGAACTGCTCGACACGCTGGTTGCGTCAAATGGCGGCCTCCCGGACCTCGCCGGCCCGTTCACCTCCCTGGGATATAACCTGATCGGACAGACCAACGGATGCACCGGCTTCACCAACGGCGTCAACGCTGACTTGGCGGGTACCACCGCCCACCCGCTTGACCCGATGCTCGGCCCCCTTGCCAGCAACGGCGGTCCCAGCCCCACCATGGCCCTCCTGCATGGCAGCCCGGCCCTGGATGCGGGTGATGATGCCTTGCTTGGCGCGCCATACAATCTTACGACCGACCAACGCGGCTTCCCCCGCCAGGCAGGGGGGCATGTGGACATCGGCGCGTTCGAGTTTCAGCCCATCGCCACGCCGCCGGCTCTCCTCACCTTGCACGCATCCGCTGCCGGTGAATTCCAATTCGCCTTCACCAACATCTCCGGAGCGACTTTCAGCGTGCTCAACACGACCAATCTATCGGCGACCGCCGGCAACTGGACGGTAACTGGGCAGGCTCTTGAAGTCGCTCCCGGCCAGTTTCAATTCACTGATCCGCAAACCACAAATTATCTCAATCGGTATGACCGCGTCAGTTCACCCTGAAGCTCAATTTCCTGTCGCAACGCCGGCGAATCTGGTAATACTCGCTGGTTGAGCGACGTTACCCGCATTCTCGAGTCCATCGAGCACGGCGACCCCAAGGCCGCCGATGAACTGCTGCCGCTGGTCTATGGCGAACTGCGCAAACTGGCGGCGTCGAAAATGGCCCGCGAAACGCCCAACCAGACTTTGCAGCCCACCGCGCTCGTGCATGAGGCCTGGCTGCGTCTGGTGGGGAATGAAATCCCGCCATTTGCCAATCGCGCTCATTTCTTCGCCGCCGCCGCCGAGGCCATGCGCCGCATCCTCATTGACAAGGCCCGCCGCAAACGCGCCCTGCGTCATGGAGGAGAACAGCAACGCGTGGACATGGAAGGGGTGGAAGTGGCCGCGCCGGCTGACGAGGACCAGCTTCTGGCTGTCAATGACGCCCTGGACAAACTCGCCGCCCAAAACAAAGTCGAAGCCGAATTGGTAAAACTCCGTTATTTCGTCGGGATGACGCTGGAGGAAGCCGCCGACGTTCTGGGCATTTCCGCCCGCACGGCCGACAACTATTGGGCCCACGCCCGGGCCTGGCTCTTCCGCGAAATCAAGACCCAACGCCAGTAAACCACCGATGCCCAATTCTCGCTTGATGCCGCCGGCCGATGAAGCATGATGACGCGGGCCGCGCCCGCACCGCGGGGTGCGGCGCTCTTTACCCATGCAACAGAGATAACGTGAACCTGCCAACGCCAATCGTCATCCGCACCCTCGGGGCCTTCACCGTGGCCCTGGCCGGCGGCCTCCTGGGCGCCTTGCTGGCCCGGACCCACAAACAGCTCTGCGCCCTCATCAGCCTGGGCGCGGGCACGCTGTTGGGCGTGACCGTTTTCGCCATCGGCCCGGAGTGCTGGCAGGATTTGGCCGCCTGGCAATTGGCCCTGGGCGCCGGCTCGGGCTATGCCTTGTTCGCTCTCATCAGCAAATACATCTTCCATGTTTGCCCGGCTTGCGCGGCCAGCCACTTCGACGAGGCGGCCACGCATCGCTTTGGCGAGATCGCCGTGGCCATGATGATCGCGCTGGCCATTCACTGCACGGTGGATGGCCTGGCGCTGGCCGCCGGGCACCGCGAACAGCCCCAGGTGGACTTCTCTGTCACGATGGCCATTTGCGTCCATAAGGCGCCGGAGGGACTGGCGCTGGGGGCCTTGCTGCTGGGCGCCGGCTTCCGTCGCGGGCGCATGCTCGCTTTGGTGGCCGCGGTGGAATCCACCACCATCCTGGGCGGCCTGCTGGGTTGGTTCGTCCTGCGCCATGTTTCCAGCGTTTGGCTGGCCCTGGCGCTGGCGCACGCCGGCGGCGGTTTCCTCTTCCTGGCCACCCACGCCGTGCTGGGCGAAATCATGAAGCATGAGAAGAAAATCGTCCTTCTGAGCTTCGCCGCCGGTTTTTGCGCCATCGGCCTGCTGGGCCTGCTTTTCCACCTCCATCAAGATTGACATGGCCTGCAATCTGCTGTAAAAAGACGTTTTGAAATAAGATTCCGGTCGTAAAAGAGTCAATTGGTCAAGTTATGCGGATGATGCAGCCAGTTCCGGCCCGGCGGCGGGCCTCGGCCTTTACACTTATCGAAGTCGTCGTTGCGACGGCCATCGCGGTGCTGGTCATGGCCGGGATGTTCCAGGGCTACGGCATCGCCTCGCGCCAGGCGCAGTTCTCCTCTTTTTCCCTGGCGGCCAACTCCATGGCCATGCAGCAAATGGAGAGCATTGTCGCCGCCACCTGGGTGGTCTCGGGCACCGCCAAGACCAACATCTTCAGTCCCTTGCTGACCAACACCCAGGTCAACGCCCTTTGCGTGCCTAGTAGCGGGACAAACCTCGTCTATGGCACCAATTATGCGACAGTCACCCAACTGTCCACCAACCCGCCGTACGTGATGGTGTCGGTCAGTTGCGTGTGGAGTTTCATGGGCATGGGCAATTTCACCAACACCGTCGCTGTTCTGCGCGGGCCGGACTTATGAACTTGACCTTCCCTCATCCCCATTCCCGCGCCGCCGGCCAGAGGAGCGGCTTTACGCTCATGGAGGCGATGGTCGCCTCCACCGCGCTGGTCATTCTTTGCGGCTCGATCATCATGTGCAATCTCTACGGCCTTTCCATGTCCGTGCGCCAGCAAATCTGGCTCAGCGCCAGCGATGACGCCGCGCAGGCCCTGGGCAAGATGATGTCGGACGTCCGCTCCGGGGCCTCCAATTACGTCGGCAACGGGAGCCTCAGCGGTTTTACCAACGCCAGCACCAATGCCTGGCAGCAGGGCAACGCGCTGATGATTTATCAGGCCAACACCAACGGGCTGACCAACGGAAGCTGGGTCATGTATTACTACGATCCGTCCAGCAGCAATCTCTACCGCACCAACTACAACAGCTCCGGCTCCGGCGACTTCAGGATGGTCACGGCCAACCCGGTCATGACCAACAACATGTACAACAGCAACATCTTCTCCGCCTACAACGTTTACAACAACGTCTGGGTGCCGGAGACCAACGAAGTGGGCACGCCTCTCATCCTGGTCTGCCTGTCCTTCACCAAATTGCAGAACCCTCAAATCACCATCGCTCCGGGCAGCCCGGTGGATTTTTACCAGATCGTCACCATGATCGCATCCCGCAACAGACCATGAATCTATCACCCGCCATTAGACGGACACGCGAAAATGCTTGGGCGCTCCTGGTCGTCATGTCGCTGGCCGCAACCGGATTGTTGCTGGTCGCCAGCATCATGGCCTGGGCCAACGAGAACGCCGCCGTCACCGCCCGCAATGCGGAGTTCTTCACCACCACCTACGCGGCCGAAGCGGCCACGGAGAAAGCCCTCTCGGCCATCGTGCAGGACGACCAGAATTACGGCGAGGGATTGGTCTTGAGCAAGTACGCCGGCTCCAGCTACAAGAGCTTGATCCCCACCGCCGGCGACAGTTCGTATTGGACAAACTACCAATTCAGCGGCGGATCAACCCTCAATCAGGTCCTGGTTTCCTGCATCAACACCAACACCACCAACGTCTTGGGGCCGCCCTATTCGGGATACGTGGCCGTCGGCTCCACCCTTCAGATCATTGCCAACGCCCAGAACCTCTACTCGGCCTATCACATCACTGCCACCGTCGGCCAGCAGGTCCTTTTGGGTCAAATCCCGATCTTTCAATTCGCCATTTTCTACAACGACACCATGGAAATTGACCCCGGGGCGACGATGAACATCACCGGCATGGTTCACGGCAACACCAACGTTTACATTGATCCCAATGGCGTCGTGCTGACGTTTTACAATGACATCTCGGGCTCGGGCGGAGTCCTTCTGTCTGAAAACCCCCTGGACCCCTCCAGCCGCACCACGCCCACGCCCACCAATTTAGTCGTTTTTGACGGGGCTCACCTGTCCGACGTGATCCCATTAAATCTGCCGGTGGGGACAAATACCTCGGGCACTACCACCAACGTCGCCGCCAGTGTGAACGCCATCTTGCAGGTGCCGCCCCCCGGCGAGTCGCCCAACTCCGCCATCGGCACCAACCGCCTCTATAATCAGGTGGACATGATCATCACCATTTCCAATGGCAACGTCATCACCGTCACCAGTGGCGTGGACGTCAACAATCAAGCCACCACTATTTCCAACAGTCAATGGTCCTCCTTTATCAACACCAACGGCAGCTTTTACAACGGGCGGGACGGGACGACCGTGGACCCCTTGGACATCGACGTGGGCGCCCTGCGGCAATGGAGCGCCACCAACAACGTCCTGCGGCCGCTGCTCTCCAGCCTGCGCGGCTCCAGCTACGCGGACGTGCAATCGGTCTTCGTGACGGATGAGCGTTTTATGAGCAACACCGTGATTATCACCAACGTCACCTACACCACCAACACGGTCGCCACCAACACCACCAGCTTTCCGGGCGCGAACACTTACTATCCGCCCGTCACCACCAACACCAGCGTCACCACCGGCTCCTCTTATCCGGCTGCCGGGACGTTTGTGCCCCCGATCTTGTCCACCAACACCACCAGCGCGACCACGACCAACCTGCCGACGACCAATTATGTGGGCGCCATCACGACCAACACCACGGTGGACACCACCAGCTCGTATCCCACCAATGGAACGTACCTGGGGTCGGTCACGACCAACACCACGCTGACCACCACCAGCACGCACCCCAATTCGGGCACTTACGTCGGGACCATCACGACCAACGGGTCGTACCCGAACAGGACTTACACCTACGACGCCATCAGCAGCTATTCCTACAACCTGGATACCAGCTACACCTACAGCGTGATCAGCGGCTACATCTACAACGGCGTCACCGGCTACTCCTATTCCGCCATCACCGGCGTCAACACCAATGTCAGCTACACCACCAACTATGTCCAGTACGCCGAGCCGGGCATTGTCCTGACCAACGGCGGCACCCTGCCTTCCAACGGCCTTTCCGTCGTCACCCCGGACCCGCTTTACGTCGTGGGCAACTGGAACGTCACCAACAATAACGGCCAGGGGATGCTCCAAACCGCCAACGTGGCCGACACCCTGCCCAGCGCTTTCTATGCCGACGCCATCACCATCCTCTCCCCGGCCTGGACGCCCAACAACAGCACGCTCGGCATCAACAGCCGCACGGCCACGGCGGACACCGTCAACGCGGCCATTTTGACCGGCATCGTCCCCTCCAACGGCACCTATTACAGCGGCGGGGTGGAAAACTTTCCGCGCTTCATGGAGAATTGGAGCGGCGTCAATTTTTATTACAACGGTTCGATGGTCGAAATGTTCACCAGCCAGATCGCCAACTATCCCTGGCCCGGCACGGGCACGGTCTATAATCCGCCCACTCGCAACTGGGCCTTCGACACCAATTTCAACAACCCGTCCCAATTGCCGCCCTTGACCCCAAGGGTCATTTATCTCAACCGCGCCCGCTGGGCCTCCATTCCGCCCGGCTCAACCACGTTTTGACCTTTATGACGACACGCAGGACATTGCTTTTTTTGGCCCTGGCCACCTGCTTCGCGCGGATGGCCCTGGGGCAGCCGGCCTTCAACGTCGTTCCCGGCACTGAACCCACGCCGGAAGGCGGAAACGTCAGCGTTTTGCTCGTGCAAACCGGCCACGACCGTTTCTCCCTCCGCCTTCCCAAGAACTGCGGCGTCCAGGTCCGCCAAGCCGACCAGCGCATTGTCTTCACCTCCGCCACCGGCTCCAGCGTCATCACCGTGCAATGGAGCACCAACTATCCCGGCAGCCTGCCCAAGACGGAGACACTGCGCGACACGGTGGCCGCCAAGCATCCCGCCGCCTCGCTGGTGCAGACCTCCCCCTGCTATTCCCAGTACGCCTCGGGCCTGATGTTCGATCTCTTCCAGCCCACCGCCGGAAACCTGACCCTGCGCACGCGGGACGCCTACATCTCGACTCCCGAGGGCAGCTTCGAATTCACCTTGTCGTGCGACCTGGCCGATTATGACAAGGCGCGGCTGAGTTTTGCCTGGCTATTAAATTCCTTCCGTTCGGCCGCCGAATCTGCTAAGAAGGAGCCATGACGATACCTTTTTTTGGCGGAGGCAGGAACCGCGACCAGGTTTTTGCCGTGGATTTGGGCTCGCGCACCACCAAGGCGGTCGTGCTGGAGCGCAGGGACAACGGCTTCAGCCTGGCCCGTTTCACCGTGCAAGACGCTCCCATCTATGACAAGGCCCTGCCGCAGGGTCTGCTGACCGAGCACCTGCGCGCCATCACCGAGGCCATTCAGCCCAAAACCCGCCAAGTCATCCTGGCCATCGGCGCGAGCGACTCCATTCTGCGCTGCACCGAATTGCCGCTCATGCCCGTGCAGGAAATGCGCCAGATGCTCAAATTCAACTCCAAAACCCACCTCCAGCAGGACTTGCGCGACCACGTCTTTGATTGCTATATCGTGCCCCCTCGCTCCAAGGCCCAGGCCGAACCGTCCAAGGCCGGCGTAGTCAAATATAAAGTATGGGTCGGCGGCGCCCGCCGCGATTTCCTCCTGACCATCGAATCCTCCGCTCGCGCCGCCGGCCTCGTCCCCGGCCAGGTCACCCTCAGTTTGCTCGGCCTCGTCAACGCCTTGGAATTCTCCCAGCCCGATTCCTTCAACAAGGACGTCCTGGCCCTGGTGGACCTGGGCTTCAAATCCTCCGCCATCAACATCCTGGCCGACGGCGAATTGTGCCTCAGCCGCTCGGTCGAACTGGGGGGCGACCGTTTGACCGCCGGCCTGGCCGAAGCCATGAATATCACCTACGCCGAAGCCGAAGGGATCAAGGTTGGAATGCCCCAGGAGGTCGAGGCGCATCTGCAACCGTTGGTCGCTCCGCTGGGACGCGAGCTGCGCGCTTCCATTGATTTCTTCGAGCATCAAAGGGAGAAGACCGTCAGCAAGGTCCTCATCTGCGGCGGGGCGGCCCGTTCGGAGTTCCTGTTGCAATTGCTCCAAACCGAGTTGGGCGTCTCTTGCAAAGCCTGGTTCCCCACCGAAGGCATGAAGCTCTCCCTTTCCCCTCAACAAATGACCGAGATCGAACAGGTTTCCAGCGTCCTGGCGGTGGCCATCGGTTCCGCCGCCATGTCCATCGCCTGACCCCGGGTGCAGACCTGCCTTATCTTCAATCCCTCCGCCAGAGGGGAGAAAGCTGAAGCGTTTTGCGCGCGTCTCGGCGCCCTCTACCCCGGCTTTGTCCTGCGCCGCACCGGCGCGCCCGGCCAGGCCCGCCGCTTGGCGGCTCAAGCCGTGCGTGAGGGCTTTGCCACCATCGTCGCCGCGGGCGGCGACGGCACCGCCAATGAAGTTGTCAACGGCATGGCCGATGTCCCCCAAGGCCTGGCTGCGGCCCGCCTGGGCATCCTGCCGCTGGGGACGGTCAACGTCTTTGCCCGTGAACTGCGCCTGCCCCGGCAGTGGCCCGCCATCCTCCGCATCCTGGCCGCCGGGCGTGAGATGACAATGGACCTGGGCTGCGTGGACTTCGGCGGCCAAGGCGGCTCCCAGCGGCGTTATTTCTTGCAGTTGGCCGGCGCCGGGATTGACGCCCGCGCCGTCCAGTTGGTCAGTTGGGCCTTGAAGAAAAAGACCGGGCCGCTGGCTTACCTCGCCGCCGGCCTCCGGGCCTTGCGGGAAACGCAGCCCCTCATCGCCGTGGAAGGCCCCAACCCCATGTCCGCCCAGTTGGTCCTCGTGGGCAACGGCCGCTTTTACGGCGGCGGCTTCGAGGTTTTTCAAGGCGCCAGCCTGCGGGACGGGTTGCTGGATGTCCGCGTCCTGCCCGAAGTCTCGGCCTGGCGCGCCTTGCAAGCCGCGTTGGGATTGCTCACCGGCCGTGTGTCGCGTTTCTTGCCCATGCGCCGCTTCTGCTCCCCGGCCCTCTCCTTGCGCAGTTCCAGCCGCGTCGGACTTCAATTGGACGGCGAATACGCCGGAGAGCTGCCCGCGGCTTTTTCGGTGCTGCGGCAGGCCCTGAGGGTCATTGTGCCGTAACTTTGGTTTTGAATTCCGGCCGCGCGACCCTTTACATTGCTCCCATGACACATGAGGGACAAGCCCGCCGCGCGGCGCTCAAATTGATTCTTTTGATGCTCGCCGCGGTCGTCGCGGTCGGATTGCTCGGCCTGGCCTTGGGCTGGCTCGGCGCTCTGGCCGGCTTCATGGGTGGCTTGGCCCTGGCTCTGGCCGCGGTTTTGACGTTGGCTTGGTTCCTCTTTGCCCTCTTCACTCTCTATTTCTTCCGCGATCCCGACGCCCATACACCCGGCGGCCCCGGCCTGGTCGTCTCCCCGGGCCACGGCACGGTGGACGTCATCGAGCAACTGGCGCAGTCCCAGTTTCCCGGCGGGCCTTGCCATCGGATTTCGATGTTCCTGTCCGTCCTTGACGTTCACGTGCAAAACGCCCCCGTCAGCGGGCGGCTGGCCTGCGTGACCCACACCCCCGGCCGGTTCCTCAACGCCATGCGGGCCGATTCCGCGCTCCACAACGAAAACGTCCTCCTCGGCTTGGACTCCACTGAGACGCCGGGGGAAAAGATCGGCGTGCGCCTGATTGCCGGCGTCCTGGCCCGCCGCATTGTTCCCTTTGTCAGCGTGGGCGGCCAGGTCCAGCGGGGCCAGCGCATCAGCCTCATTCAATTCGGCTCCCGCTGCGACCTTTACTTGCCGCTGCCGTACAAGATCATCGTCAAGGCGGGCCAGAAAGTTGTCGGCGGGCAAACCGTCATGGCGTCCAAGTCCTAGCTTCTATGGAAAAAGAGCCGCAGGCCGACGACGCGGGCAAACCAGCCCCGGTGCTCAAGATTTATTTCCTGCCCAACCTCTTGACGGCGGGCAACCTGTTCTTCGGTTTCGTCGCCTTGACCAAAATCGTCGAGGCCGAAGCCGGCCCGGCGGGCAATGGCAGGATTAAAGTGGCGCTGGCCTTCATTCTGCTGGCCTGTATTTGCGATTTGCTCGACGGCCGTCTGGCTCGCATGGGCGGGGTCGAAAGCCCCTTTGGCCGCGAATTTGATTCGCTGGCCGACTTGATTTCCTTCGGGGCGGCGCCGGCCTTTCTGGTGCATCGGGTGGTGTTGCAGCGCGTCTTTTCCACCCGCCCCGAAATCGGATGGTTCATCGCCTCCATTTACCTCATCTGCGGCGCCTTGCGCCTGGCCCGCTTTAATTGCCTGGCCGCCACGCCCGGCGGCGGCGGCGGCAAGGAGTTTCTGGGCTTCCCCATTCCGGCGGCGGCCGGCTTGGTCGCTTCCTTGACCCTCTTTCTGATGTGGGACCAGGAACACGCCGACCTTTCGGTGGGCAAGTGGCGTTATCTGCTGCCCGGCCTGCTGTTGTTTCTCTCCGTCATGATGGTCAGCGAAGTCAAATACCCTTCCTTCAAGACGCTGGACCTGCGGGCCAGGCGCACTTTTGCCAGAACGGCCGTGGTCATTATCTTTATCGCCGCCCTGGTCATCCTGCGGGAAATCATCCTGCCCGTCGTCCTGCCTTTGATCTTCACCATTTATCTTCTTTACGGCTTCATCCGCCCCCGCATCTCCCGCAAGGTGCGCCAGGAGATCGAGGAAGAGGAGGAAGACGACGGCAACTCACCCCTGGCCTGACATGTTCCAGCAACACCCTTTCCTCATGGCCGCCTTGACAGGGTTTTTCTTCGGCTTCATCCTTTCAGTCCCGGTCGGTCCGGTCAACCTGACCATCATCAACGAAGGGGCCAGGCGCGGCCTGCTTTGGGCGCTGTTGATCGGCTTCGGCGCCACGGCCATGGAAGTGATCTATTGCGCGCTGGCCTTCACCGGCTTCGCCTCCTTTTTCGACGGCAGGGTCGTCAAGGCGACCATGGAGCTGACCAGTTTTGTTTTTTTTCTTTACCTCGGCATCCGGTTTCTGCTGGCGCGCGCCATCGTGCCGATGGCGCCGGTGGAGGACAAGCTGCAGGAAAAATTGCATCCCCGTTCGGCCTTTGCCATTGGCTTTGTCCGCGTCATGGGCAACCCCGGTGTCTTGCTCTTTTGGATCGTCCTGGCCGCCAACTTCAAATCGCGCGAATGGGTCCCCTCCACCGTCGCCGGGGTCGCCTCTTGTGTGGCGGGCGTGGCCGCCGGCACCAACCTCTGGTTTTCAGGCCTCAGTTACGCCGTCTCGCGCGGGCACAGAAAATTCACCGAGCGCACCCTTTTGCGCATGGAACACGTCTCGGGCCTCTGCCTGCTGGCCTTGGCGCTCATCCAGGGCGCGCACATCGTCTGGCAAATGTCCCGCCATCAACTCTGACCCCGCTATCGCTTTCCGGCTGTGCCGTTTGTCGTCCCGCCTTCAGGCGGTCCCTCCCGCCACCGGCTCTGAACCCGCTAACGCTTTCCGGCTCTTTGCAGCGGATCCCAATAGCGGGAATTGATCAGCGCCAGGCCGGCGCTGGTTCGGACGGAGGAAAAATCGTCGTTGACAGATCAGGTTCCATATGAGAGAGTTAGGCCGTCCCGCGAAACAGAAGCGGGCTCTGCTGAAGAGCAACCCGCCGAGGGGTAACGGGATGAGGCGACGAAATAAAAACGTCTCCACTTTTTGGGGAGGGCAAAAACCTCCCCGAAAACTCTTGCGAGACCTTTATTTTAGAGCCTCCACATGCCTCAGAAAACTTGGGTTTGGGGGCAGGAGTCCCCAGGCTTTTTGGTGCTTAAACGTGAACTGGAAAAGTCCATTTCACACTGAACCAAGACAATTATGACTGCAACGCTTGAACCGAAGCAAAGACTTATGAGGCATCGCCGAAGGCACATTTTCCCCTTCTGTTTTCCGCACGCGCCAGCCGAGGGCGGCGGCGCCTTTACCCTGATCGAATTGCTGGTGGTCATCGCCGTCATCGCCATTCTCGCCGCCATGCTCCTGCCCGCCTTGGCCAAGGCCAAAATCCAGGCCCAACAAGAATACTGCCTCAACAATCTCCGGCAGATTGGTTTATTCCTGCAATTGTACACTGACGATAACCGCGACGTCTTTTGCGGCCATCGCCAGATGATGCCCGACAATTTTGCCTACTGGGACGACTGGTGGGGCAATTACCTGGGCCCCTATTGCAAAGGCAACTCCAACCTGTTCCATTGCCCGGTGCTCCAGGGAGTGCGCAACCAGTATGAGCCCGATTTTGTGTGGAGCTGGGAATCGTTCGACAAAAGCCGTCCAGGCGACCGGATCGGGTACGGCATCAACTCCTTCTTCTTATGTTCCGACCCGCCCTATCCCGCCGGAACCGAAGGGGGACCGGGTGGATACACCTGCTACGGCCCGTTCAAGCGCGCCAGGGTCAAGATTCCCGCCCAGTGCATCACTCATGCCGATACTGAGGGATATTGGAGCAGCAGCATGTGGTGGCCCAACTGCTGCATGGATGGCACCAATCCAGACTTTGAGGGCGTGGCCACTCGGCACGGAAGGACTAACGTGCGCGGCAAGAACGCCACGGGCACCCGGGGCGTGTGCGTCTTTGTCGATGGCCACTCCGAAGCGCGCCTGGACAAGGACATCAATGCCCCGGTTGACTACAGTCTCATCAACGTCAAATACTGGGATCCGCTCATAGTGAACAATGAGTGAAACCCCACCGGGGCGGCGCAGGACAAAATTCTTCACGCAGCAGTTCTCCGCGGCGAATGGTGGATGTGTCCTTTGCTTTGGCCCGCGCCAGCGCCGGCAGCAGCATCGCCGCCAGAATCGCAATGATGGCGATGACCACCAATAGCTCAATCAGCGTGAACCCGGCGGGCCGGTTGACGGCTCGATCCCTGGAAGTGGCAGATGTTCGGTTCATGGACGTCATTAATTTCATATCGCAATTTTCAATGACCAATTGTCAATCAACGCCTTCGAACTCTCTCGCGTTTCGATACGGGTCTGGTCGAAAGGGCACTGGCAAAACCCGAAGTTATTTTTGCGCGGACGCTCAGCGTATTCCTTCGCCGACGGGACTTGCCCAAAAAACTGATTCCCGCCCCCCAATTCCCGAAACCCAACAATCCGGCTTGCCAACCGCCTCCCCTGCTCCTAGATTTTGCGCGTGGATTCGTCAAAGTCCCAGCTCATGCAGTACGTCCCGGTGCTCCTCCTGGCCATCGTCGCCGTCTCCTTTTCAGTCGGCATGCTGGCCGCCTCCGTCTGGTTGGGCAAGCGCGGACGCCGCTCCCGCGTCAAGGATACGGCCTACGAGTGCGGCATGCGCCCGGTGGGAGAAGGCGCCACGCGCATGTCGGTCAAGTTTTACCTCGTGGCCATGCTCTTTATTCTATTTGACATCGAAGTGGTGTTTCTTTATCCGTGGGCGGTCATTTTCAAGAGCATGGTCCGCCGGCAACCGGGTCTGATCCTCGGTTCGATGCTCGCCTTCATGGCCGTCCTTTTCATCGGTTATATCTACGCCTTGAAAAAAGAGGCCTTTGACTGGAAGCATTAAGGTGACTGCACCCGCCATCCGATTCGGCACCGCCGGCTGGCGCGCTTTGATGGCGCGCGATTTCACTTTCGCCAACGTCCGCCTGGCCAGCCAGGCGGTCGCGGAGCATCTCAAGGCCGGCCTGGCCGACCCGCAATCGCCCCTTCGTGGCCGCCGGCCCCGTGTGCTCATCGCCTATGATTGCCGCTTCCTGGGGCGGCAGTTCGCCCTGGCTGTGGCCGAGGTCTTCGCCGCCAACGGCTTGACTCCACTGGTCTGCGGACGCGACACCCCCACACCGGTCCTGGCCTTTGCCATCCGCCGGCGCAAGGCCCTGGGCGGCATCAACATCACCGCCAGCCACAATCCCCCGGAATACTCGGGCTTCAAATTCTCCCGCCACGACGGCGCCGGCGCTCCGCCCGAAGCCACCCGGCCCGTCGAAGAGACCATCGCGCGCCTGCAGGCGCAGAACTGGAGCTTCAACGCCGCCGTCGTCGGCACCTTTGCCTGCAAGGGACTGGACCCGCAGGCGGAATACTTCCGCCAAATCCGCAAGCTGGCCGACTTTTCCGCCATCAAAAAGGCCCGGCTCAAGGTCGCGGTGGATTTGATGCACGGCTGCGGCCACGGCTACCTCGACGCCCTCCTGCGCGAGGCGGGCGCGCGGCTGACGGTTTTTCACGCCGACTTGAACCCGTTGTTCGGCGGACATCGGCCCGAACCGAGCGCCGAGTTCCTGGGCGAATTGCGCAAGTTCGTCCGCGCCGGCCACGCCCTCCTGGGCCTGGCCACCGATGGCGACGCCGACCGCTTCGGAGTCATTGACGCCGACGGGACCTGGCTGACGCCCAACCAGGTGCTGGCGCTCACCTTGTATCATCTGGCCAAACATCGCGGCTGGAAAGGCGCGGCCGTGCGGACGGTGGTGACCAGCCATCAGGTGGACGCGGTCGCGGCGCAATTTGGCGTCCCGGTGCATGAAGTGCCGGTCGGGTTCAAGTACATCGGCGCCATCATGGAGCGCGAGCCGGTCATCGTCGGCGGCGAGGAATCCGGCGGCTTGAGCGTGCGCGGCCACGTGCCGGAGAAGGACGGCATCCTGGCCTGCCTGTTGATGGCCGAGTTGGTCGCGGCGGCCGGCCGGCCCCTGGGCGCGGTGCTCCGCGAGATCACACGCCTGTGCGGCCCCTTTTTCACCGAGCGGATCAATATTCATATTGACCCAGCAAAGAAGGACGGCCTCCTCTCCCGCCTTTCCGGCGGTTTGGACAAAATCGGCCCTTTTCCCGTCGAGCATCGCGTCACCACCGACGGCTACAAGTTCCTGCTGCCCGGCGGCGAGTGGGTCGCCTTTCGGGCCAGCGGCACCGAGCCGGTTTTCCGCTGCTACATCGAAGCCCGCTCGCGCAAGCACCTGCCCCCCTTGCGCCAGGCCTGCCGTGCGCTGCTGAGTTAGAGCAGACGCACGCCGTTGCCGTTCTCTTCCGGGTAAATCGCGCGCCCTTTCTCCAGATGCACCCCGCTGGCCACGTCCCGCGCGATCAACACCGCCCCGTCCATGTCCACGTAGTCCAGCAGGGGCAGAAGCTGCCCGATGGCGCTGATGCCCACGCTGCTCTCGCACATGCAGCCCACCATCACCTTCAACCCCAGTTCCCGCGCCCGCGCGATCATCCGCCGCGCCGGCGTCAGGCCCCCCGCCTTGGTCAGCTTGATGTTGATGCCGTGGAAAAATCCGGCGCAGCACGGCACGTCCTCCTCGGTCTGGCAGCTTTCGTCGGCCATGACCGGCAGCGCGCTCTGGCGATACACCCGGCGCATCCCTTCCCACTCCGCCGCCCGCAACGGCTGCTCGATGAATTCCACCCCCAGCCGCTTCAATTCCGGCGCCAGCGCGATGGCCTGCTCGGCGCTCCAGGCGGTGTTGGCGTCAACACGAAAAATGGCCGGCGTGTGCTTCCGCAATTCGCGCACGATGGCCAGGTCGTCCGCCGTGCCGAGCTTGATTTTGTAAATGGGCCAGCCGTCAAACTCCTTCATCTTGACAATCATTTTCTCCACCGGGTCAATCCCGATGGTGTAATCGCTCAAGGGCAGGTCGCGCAATTCCAGGCCCCACAATCTCCACACCGGCGCCCCGCGCAGCTTGCCCCACAGATCGTGCGCCGCCTCGTCCAGCGCGCACAGCGCGAAGCGGTTGTGCCCCAGCGCCGGCAGCAGGCGCTCCCACAACTGCCCCGGCTCGTCCAATCTTTCCCGCTCGATCTGCGGGCGGGCCGCCTCCAGCGCGGCCCGCATCGAGTCGGCCGTGAATTCGGGATAGGCGTCGGCCGAGGCGCCTTCGCCGTAGCCGGTCACGCCCTCCTGGCTCAGTTCGACCAGCAGGTTGTGTTGCACGGTGGTGGTGCCGTGGGCGATGGTGAACGCATGCCGCAGCGGCAGGCGGAGGTCTCGCAGTCGCATTTGCATATTTGTGTCAAGTGGAAGTTCGCCGCGCCAGGTGCATGTTGGCGAAGTTGACGGCCCGCGGCCGGCCGTCGGCTTCGGTCAGGAAAACCGCCTGCTCGTCGGCGTACATCCCCGCCGGCAGTCCGCAAACGTTGCGGTTCGCGGGCGTCAGCCGGTAGTCCAGCATGTTTTCCGTCATGGCGTAAAGATGGCCGCGGCGCTCGCTCACGATCAGCGGAATGAAATCCGGCCCGTAGCTCCCGCAAAAGGCCCGCCATTCCGGGGGCAGCGCCCGCCGCCCGGCGGGCGCCGGCTCGAACTGTTGCGGACCCATCGTGAACCCGCCGCCCGCCCGTGCAAACGTCACCGGCGTCGCGTCGTCCAGCCGGCTGTGCGCCGCGAAATTCAGGCCCCCGGCGGGCGTCAACACCACCCGCTGACCGGAGATTTCGCCCGTCAACTGGCCCTCGCCCGCCTCCAGCCGCGCCCAAAAACTTTGCGATTCGTAATCGCCGGCCAGCGCGGCCAGATCGGGCGGCGGCGGAAATTTCTCCGCCGCCGGCGGCTTCCCGCCCCGCTTTTCCTCCAGCAATTGCGCCAGCCCGGCTTCGGCGATGTGCCGCGTTCGTCCGTTCACAAGGTCCTCGTTGGCCAGCACAACGGCGGCCAGCTTCTCCTCCGGCAGCAGCGCCAGGTGGGAACTGTAACCGTACATCGCCCCGTTGTGGCTCATCATCCGCCGGCCCCGCCATTGGCCGACGATGAATCCCAGCCCGAAGGCCGGCGGATTCTCCACCGCGAACTGCGTCCGCCACATTTCGCGCAGCGTCTCCGCTTTGATCATCCCGCCGCCCCCGGCCAGCAGCGCCGAGGCGAATCGGCCCAGGTCGTCCACGGTGGAAAAAAGGTTTCCGGCCGGAATCGTGCCCAGATCGAACAACGGCGCGGGCCGCCGCCTCCATCCTCCGTGCCCGTCGGCCACGCGCATGCGCGAGGCGATGATGCGCTCGCGCGGCGCGCGCGCCAGCGTCCAGGCGGAATCCGCCAGGCCCAGGGGGTCGAGCACACGCCGGCGCTGGTAGTCCTCAAAAGAAAGGCCGGCGGCGCGCTCCACCATCCAGCCGGCGATGCTCGGTGCGATGTTGGAGTAGCGCGTCTTGGCGCCGGGCCGGGTGGCCAGCACACAGGGCCGCACGCTGGCCACCGTCGCCGCCAGGCCCGGCTGCGAGTCGTCAAAATATCCGCCCACGGGAGTCTCCCGTTGCAGGCCGCTGCGGTGGCAGAGCGCCAGGCGCAACGTCACCGCCGGCTGGTCTGGAAACGGATTCAATGGCAGCGCCTCCGCCGGCAACGGCGCGTCCAGGTCCAGCTTGCCCGCCTCGACTTGTTGCATCACGGCGATGGCATTGAAAAGTTTGGACACGCTGCCCACGCGGAAAACAGAGTCGCGCCGGGCCTCGCCAAAGCCGGCGGCATAAACGACCCTCTGATCATCCACCAATGCGACCGAAACGCCGCCAATGTTCCATCGGCTCATTTCGTCCGCCACAATTTGTTCAAGGTTCGATGTCATCGCAAGTTTGTCAAAATTCCATACACCCCGATGGCCAGCGCCGCAAGCGCGTCCCCGGCGATCAATCCTCCGCCCACCAGCGACATGGTGCTCATGTCCGAGGGCAATTCACCCTCGGCTTTTTTGACGCGCGGAAACAAGCGCGGCTCGGCCAACTCGAAGAGCGAGGCGGTGACGCCCCCTAACGCCCACCAGTAAATCCAGCTCAACTCCACAAATCCGCCGAAGGCAAAGGCATACGGGCTGGGCAGAAAAACAGCGTCAAGTAGAAACGATGTGGCCCGGCCGGCGCGGCTCCTGGCGGCGAACTCCTTGAAACGCGCGCGGCTCTTGATCAGCTTGCGGATGAGTTCCATCGCCAGCCCAATGCCGATGCCCAGGCGCAACGCCTGCATCACGCGCGGTTTGTATTCCACTATCCCCCGCAGCGCCCCGACCATTTTGTAGGTGAAGGCCGACTGCCAATGGGCCGCGGCTTCGAGGTTCTTGTGGGTTAGTTGGTCCTGGTTGAGGATCGGATACGCATGCATGAACAGCCGGGCCAGCGCCACCGAAAGCACCGCGCCCATGGCGATGCCGATGACTTGATAGCGGAATTGCACCGTGCGATTGGTCCCCAGCCGCCAGCCCGTCGAGCGGTCCTGCTGCATGTCGCCCCCCTCGCTGGTGGCGATGGCCAGAATGGCCGCGCAGAACAATCCCACCCCGGGACTGGTCAAGCCCATGGCCGCCATGATCAAAACCGACGTGACGAACGCGGCCGAGATCGGATTGAAGTCCGATATCCCCAGCGCGATGCCGTTGACCAGCACAAAAATAAAGGAGAGAATAATCGCCAGCAGCAGGAACTTCACCGGTTGATGCAATACTTGACTGCCCATCAACACCGTGCCCGCTCCCCAAAACACCACCCACATTATCAGCCGCTGCATATTCACCCGTTTCCAATCCGGCGCCGGTTCCGCCGCCGTTGTGCCCGTCTCCCGAAACCGTTTCACCGCCTGCGCCAGGATCAGGCCGATATCCAGTATGGCCGCACCCATGATCGCGCCCAACGAAATGATAAAGCCGATGGCGCGGTAATGGTCGCCCTTCTCCAGCCACCCCATGCGCAGCAAGTGCGGCGTCTGCCACAAGCCGATCAGCCCCACCCACAACGCCGGCAGCGCGATCCGCGCCCCCACTATCATCCCGGCGCCGATGGTCGAAACCGACAGGCTCGATGCCACGCTGAGCAGCGTTGTTTTCGCGCCACTCGGCAACCACGCCGCCCCATGCAGACCCAGGCGGGCCAAAAGCCTTTTGACGACGCCAATCAAGACCGTTATCTTCGTCGCCCCCAGCGACACGCCAAAGGCGCTCGCCATGCTGCCGCCCAGCTTGAAAATGGATCGCTTGAGCAATGCCGTGTCCGTCAACGCCCGCAGGATGTTGGCCACCGCCAGGCCGGACGGATAGGTCAATTTCAACCGGTCCACCAGGATGGGCGTATAAAGCATCCCCAGCCCCACGCCAAACATCCCGATGCACATGAAATAAAGCGCCTCTTGCCAGAAGGGCGGTTGCGGCAGGCCCAGCCAGACCATCGCCTGCACCAACGCCGACATCCCGCACATCCCGGCCACGGAGGCGGCCATCGTTTGCATGTAATTGGCCCCGTGTTTGCCCTCCGGTCCGTAGGGCAGCGTCACGGCGCTGCCCAGAATCCCCGCCAGCACCTGCCCGCCCACGAAGAAACCGATGGAGAAAACCATGAACGCCGACGAAATCCCCCCCAGCGGGCCGAGAATCAAAATGGCCACCACCGAGAGCAGCACGTGATACGCCGGCGAGCCGATGCGCGGCAGCCAGCGCCGCAGCGGGGATGGATGGGCCGGAGCCCGGGGCGCGGCCATCGGCGCTTCGTCCGTCATATTGCGATTAAATTGTTGCGCATGCTTTGAACCGCCTGCAAGGTGCATTTGAAATGCCAGTCCAGTCAAGCGCCACAAATAAGAGGAGAAAGAACCGCAGACCACGCAGAATACCCTCGCAGAAAAGCAATCGCACAATTTACTCCCTTTTTCCATTTCTGCGTATTCTGCTTGCAGCCCATAAGGCCGCGAGTCTTGCCGGTGAAAGACCGGTGGCGGGAATTGACTGAAACCCGCTTAGTGATAACCGACGCTGTTGGGTGGCGACACCTGCGGCGAAAGCTCGGTCGTAAAAGCCCTGGCCGGGGCAGGGCAAGCAATGGGATCGGGTCGTAGCATAAAGCGAATTCTACAGCCTCGTTACGCTGTTCAGGCCAGACCGGACGGTCTGACGATGCGGTTGCCGAGCCGGTGCAGAAGCGGCGAAGGCAGCATCCGCGGTGAAGCAACAGTCCAGTGCAACCGTGGAAACCGCCGGGGTACGGGAAACGACACGAACCCAATAGACTCGTGGAGTAAATTGGGGAAGCTCTGGAACTGGGGAACGCGCTGGGAATAATTCATAAGCTGGCGCGCCAGCCCAGAGCCTCGGATGTGGCCATAGTAAGCGATGAGCCGGCCGGACAGAACAACCGGTTGGGGAGCCAAGGGCCACTGGACTGGTGGTGCGATCAGAAGGGTGCGGTGCCGCTTGGCGCAAGCCGACTACGGAACAAACGCCACACTCGGAGAGCAAGCACAGGGGCGGCCTATAAGCGCGTGGCGCGAAGGTGGCCGTCGCGGGAGCCAGTTTGAAGCCGTACTGGGGAAAACCCGCCGTACGGAATTTTAGAGGGGGTGGAGGAAACGAGGGCATGGTCTGGTGGCCGTTTGCCACGAAGCTCGAAAGGGCGGAGACGACGGAAGCTGCTGGCCTAAACTGCTCGCGCCTCCACTCTACTCGACGTGTTCTGCGGTTTAATTCCATTTCTGTGGTCCCATAAATGCTGCTTGCATATTCAAATGCATCATATTATACTCATGTTGTATGCGAATTACATTTGAAATTGATGCAAATGATCTGAAGCGCATTCAGAAAATCACCGGCCAGAAGAAAAAATCGCCGGCCATCAGCCGCGCTTTGGCCGATTTCTTGCGCCTGCGGCAAAGGCGCGCTTTCATTGAAAAGGCGCTGGCCGGGCAGACCGACTATGCGCTGACCAACGAGGAGCTGGAAGCCCGCGACGTCTATGAAGCTCGTTGATTCATCCGCCTGGGTGGAATTCCTGCGGCGGAAAGGCGACCCCAAGGTCAAACTCATCGTCGCCCGCCTGCTTGAGGCGGAGCAGGCGGCTTACACCTGCCCGATTGGCTTTGAACTTTTGAGCGGCGCCAGGTCCGGCGAGCAAAGCGACCTGGAGCAAGCCCTTGCCCTCAGCCATCATTTCCCTTTCCAGCAGGAGGACTGGCGGCAGGCCGCGCGGGCAGAGGCGGAAAAGTCGTTCAACGTCCAACACAACCGCGCGGCCAACATCCTACCGCTGGCCGCAACTGAAAAATGAGCGTCCAAAAGGCCAAACAAATTCGGGTGTTTTCGAGCAAGTCTATCAATGAAAAGTGGGAGGCGCTCAGTCATCCAGAGCGCCCGTCCTACAATCCCGCGCTCTACGACAATGCCGTTGGCCTTCGAGCCAACCTTTACGCGGGATGTTATTTACTGACGAGGCACCGCGACATTTCCAAAGCTGACGGCGATAAAGCCGCGCAGAGTTTTGCTTTCGCCCTTATCCAACTCCTGAACCGTTTCATTGACAGTTACAAGCGGAGAGACGGTAGTTTTTTTCGTGCCCTGGCCGACGCGCTTGACCGAACGGAAAACCCAGCATGGAGCAAGCGGGAGAGATATATATTTGGCGTGTGCAGCGCGTGCGAAGTGATGAAACAACCATTGCCGTCGGCAGGCCAATTGGTCAGGGGATGGAAAATAAACTGTGGCGTACTTCCAGACCGCCGCGCCGATTTAATCTATTTGTGGTACAAAGTTTACCCAAAAGAACCGCCGCCGAAAAGCATTCCGGAGATGAAAAAGGCTCTTGCTCGCGAATTTCCAATCACGGACCGGAGAGCCGAGGATCTTCAACCCGTGCAGGTTCTGCGTGAAGCGGAAAACCTAGGATACAAACTACCGCGACAAAAAGGCCAAAACGCCCCGCCAGCCGGCGTCTGCCCAAAGGAAATAAGCGACGCTTTGTTCTGAGCTGAAACGCCGCGCGATTGTCAACTAAAACCACTTACACGAGCGCATGACGTGTAAGTGACCGCGCCGCGCCCTCCACGGCATTCTATGCGCATGACAAATAGTAGAGTCACACAAACGCCCGAAGGCGCCACGGGCAGTCAAAAGCTGGCGACCGAGCTTATTGACACCGTGGAACTGTGCCGCCGCCTTAATTGTCCGCGGCGGACTTCCACCAATCTGCGCGACCGTCGGAAACTGCCCGCCATCATCTTGGGGCGGCTGGTACGCTACCTCTGGCCGACCGTCGAGGCCGCGCTATTGCGGCGGTTCGTCGCTGCGATTATACGACACCCGGCGCGCGACTTGAAGGCCGCCTCCCGTGCCAATCGAAGGTATCGTCTCGCTGGTGCTCGGCGACGATCGCCGCCCAAAAAACGGGCATGAGACCGACCACGAAATCGGATACCTCTTGCCAACAGTCTTGGCATCAGGAATCCTTGCACTCTGACCGATGCCTCAAAGCGGCGAGCGAACACAGTAGAACCGTCCGGGGCTGTTCGTCTGCAAGGGTTCACTGAAATAAAACAAACCGTTTGTGAGCGAAAGTCTGGAGCGGTAACCAAACGGGGCTGGCCAGATTCGTGCAGGCTTCCAGTACGATGGGGATAGACTGAGTGCCACTCATGTTGAAACCAAAATGATAGTGCCGCACGCCAGAGCCACCGTCGCCGGTTTGTATCGACGTGTTCCGCAGCACCGTCGGAAGACCGCCAAAAGGAGAACTCCAGCCGACGCGCTGGGCCGGTCCGGGGCGGGCTGGCGACATGCGATTTTTGCGCCTACCGACCGATAATTTTTGAGAATAAGCTTACGCCCTTCGTTCTAATGAAAACTATGACAAAAAATCGCCAGTCTCCGCATTCCGAACATTACTCCAATCGCCGCAACCGACCTTCTATCGAACTTACTCTGGATTGCAATTGGACATATTGATCTTGAAGTACGCGAATTTTATATTGCGTTGTCGCATCTTTCGAAACCAGGTCTTCGTTCTCGTGCTGCAATTCCGAAACTCTTTGCCGCAGTTCTTCTAACGGGTTTGGCGTCTTATTCATGGGGGCAGATTATGAATGCCGAAGACGCTGACCTGCAAGCGTAAAACCTTTATAGAAATGCCTCGAGAGCGAAACGGATATGCAATTTTTGAGAATTTACACAAGGAAACCACTGCGTGAAATGCGCGCATGAAGGGCGGCGGAAGCTCGGTCACTGCGCCGCCAGGGAATTGCCGAAAGGAATCCTTACGGCTAGCCGGCATCACCACGGCTGGCGCTTTCTCTGCCTGCCGGCCATCCCGCAACCACCGCAATTCCAATCAGAGATGGCTTTTCATTTTATCTTCAATGCGCTTTTTCACCGCCGCCTTTCGGTTTTCTGTTTCCGTTGTTGCCGTTTTGAGCAATTCCTCACAGGTGGACCCCATCCTTTAGACCACGGAGCGCTGAAAATAAGCGCGACTTTTGCGGCTTGCTGTCATCTGTAGTTTTGTTTGACTGTAGTTCATTCTTTGTT
>Ga0326728_10003602_pt1 | contig 47598 bp, 31 predicted proteins | sample MB3enrmetagenome_FD_207602 | JGI IMG/M metagenome (GOLD analysis project Ga0326728, IMG submission 207602) | Lab enriched peat soil microbial communities from McLean, Ithaca, NY, United States - MB31MN | ecosystem: Environmental > Terrestrial > Soil > Wetlands > Peat | place: USA: New York...
TGATGGAAGCAGGGGACGAAGGCGGTGTAGATGCGGATGCCGAGCGTGAGCGGCCGCCAGTTGCCGGCGCGCATGAACTCGATGCGGCTGGTTTCACTGGGCAACTGGAGCATCCACTGCAGATCCGGCATGGGGTTCTCGCGGATCCAGTCGCCGAGGATTCGCTTCCACGCCAGCGTGTACCTCTCGTTGCCGGTGTACCAGTAGGCCCTTCCCAACTCGGTTAAATACTCCTGCCGGTGAAGGCAATACTTCCATTCCGGGTCGCCGTGCGGATCGGCCTGCCAGTCGATGCCTGCGGACAGGTCCTGGCCGAGCAGGCGATTGGCGCAGATCTCGTCGGCTTTGGTGGTGTCGTAATGCGGCCTGAGCAGGCGATGCTGCCAACCCTCGTAGTAGGTAACGCCCGTGCGCGTTCGATAATACCGCAGCAGTTCTTCCGCCGCCCGATCCCACGCTTCCCCTTGAACCGCGGCCCGGGTCTTTTCCAGACCGGGCCGTTCCAGGTCCAGGCAGGCGAAGAATGCGCAGTAGTCCGGCGCGAAACACTGGACGTCTTCGGAATCCGACGAGATTCCCGTGGAATTCATAGGGGCCTGTGAACCTTCATTGTGGCCGTGGCCTTTTCCGTTCGACAAGCGAATTCTCGGAGAATTCTCGGTTAGCCCCGGTCCCGAGGGATGTGATACCATGCAGCCAAAGATCCAGATGTCAACCTTGGTGCGGAGCCCTAATCCCGGGATCTCCCTGGACGAAGAAAGCCGCTCGCGGCTGCTCTCGCGGGTGTCGAATAGCATTTGTTTTCAACGTGCCCCACGCCTTCGCGAACTCCTGGTGTATCTTTGCGGTATCGCTCCCGGCGGTACCGTTTCCGAGCATCAGATCGGCGTCGACGTTTTCAAACGAGATCCCGATTACAATGCCAGCGTCGACACCATCGCGCGCGTTCAAGTTTCCCAGCTTCGTAAGAAACTGGAGCAGTACTTCCTCATCGAAGGGGCGGCGGAGCCGGTGGTCGTCGATTTCCCGAGAGGATCGTACGTTCCGGCGTTCCGCTTGCGCGACGTGGCGGACCGCTCCACGCCGGCGCTCGATCAGTTTTGGGGCGGCTTGTTTCCGGCCGGCCACGATGTGGAAATCGTGCTTTCGGACGGCAACCTGATGATCGTCTCGGATATGATGAACGGCCATCTGGTGAGCGTTGACGAATACCGCTCCCGCAGCTATCCCTCGGACCTGATTCATGGCTTTATCCAGGATCCGCAATTGCAGGCCGCGGCCCAGCACATCAGCGGCACGCACCTGACTTCGCTGCAGGATGCCGAGGTGGTTCGCGCCATCGTGCCGCTGGCGATTCGCTACCATTTCCCCACCATGGTGGTTCACGCGCGCGACTTCCGCATGCAGGCGGCGCCCGGAAACCTGATCCTGATCGGCCACAAGAAGGGCAACCCGTGGATTGAGCTGTTCGAGCCGCTGATGAATTTCCGGTACGATTACGTCCACGCCGGCGAAGGGTTTCGGGCGATCCTCATCAACACCGCGCCCCGCGCGGGAGAGGACAAACAATACATCGTGGAGTACGAGAAGCACGGATACGCGCTTCTCGCGCACTTGCCCAAGCCTCTGGGCGATGGCGACGCGCTGCTCATCTCCGGCACCGATCTGTCTTCGATAGCGGCTGCGGGGCGATTTGTGAGCAACGAGAAGAACCTCGCCGGGCTGATAGAGCTTCTGAATATCGCGCCGGAAGGCCCCATCCCCTATTTCGAGGTTCTGCTGAGAACCCGGCTGCTGGTGAACACAGCGCCGAGTTTCGAGATCATCGCGCACCGCATTCTGGGCGCGTAGTTTGTGGGAAGACGAATCGCCCGCGCCGCACTTTTTCCTTAACGGAGAATTCTCCGAGAATTCACTTGTCGAGCCTCGGGAACGGTGGCAACGTTATGGCACAGAGGTCTAAACCATGCCAGTTTTGAGACTTGCCACGCTGCTTCCGTCGCGATTCCGGACGTTTGCCGGTCTCTCGGTTTTCGTCGCGTTCCTTTCTGTTTTCAATACGATGGGCCAGACCATATCGGGCTCGTTTGTGGGCAGAGTCACGGACAGCCAGGGGTTGTCCGTGGTGGCGGCCGAGGTCGAGCTGCTGAACGAGGGCACGGGCGCCAGAACAACCGTTCGGACGAACGCGGAAGGGGGCTACGTGTTCACCAATGTGCCTCCCGGGACTTATCAAATTGCGGTCAAGGCGCCCAGTTTCCAGTCCCAGCGCTTCGAGCATCTAAACCTGGATGTCCTGCAAACCATCCGCCAGGACATTTCCCTGAAAGTGCAAAGCACCACCGACTATGTAACGGTGACAGCGGAAACCCCGATTATCCAGACCGAGAACCCAACGCTCGGCAGCCTCATCGACGCCAGACAGATTGAAGAAACCCCGTTAAACGGCCGTGGCGACGCCTACGGGCTTATGGGGTTGGCTCCCGGACTGCAGCGCGCCAACTCCAATGCGCTGATTGCCGGCAGCTCCTTTACCGGGGGCACGACAATGACCGTCGATGGCATCAACATGATGGACCTTTTCAACTCCCGCATGGCCGGAACTCCCCCCTCTCTCGACGACGTTGCGGAGTTTACCGTCATCACGAATAATGCCGCGGCCGAGTTTGGCCGGGGCGGCGCCCAGGTTGTCATGCAAACCAAATCCGGGACCAACGAGTTTCATGGCAGTCTATTCGAGTTCAATCGAAACGTAGCGACCACGGCTCGCAATTTCTTTCTGGCGTCCACCACCAAGAATCCGCCTTACAACCGCAACGAATTCGGCGGCTCGTTTGGCGGTCCCGTCAAGAAGGATAAGCTGTTCTTCTTCGGATCGGTCGAAGACCTTCGCGCGGTAACGTCCAAGGTGGTCAGCTCCGCCATGCCGCCAACGCCGTTCCTCACGGGCGATTTCTCCGGTTACACGCAGTACGTTGTGAACGACCCCTCGTCGGGCGCGCCGTTCCCGGGAAACAAGCTCCCCGCAAATCGCATCAGCTCCATTTCACAGGGGTTTCTGCCTTACTATTCGGCGCCAAACATTGCGACCTCAAACATGCTGGGCACCAACTTTACCACCGTGCTCCCGACGTTTGAGAAGGAGTTGCGCGTTTCGGCGCGCGGAGACTATACGCCTGGCGCGAAGGATCGCGTAATGTTCCGCTGGTTTGTGAACGACCACGGTCCCTATTACTCAGGCAGCGGCGGAAGCAGTAATAAATTCGGAAGTTACGCGGGTACGGGCACGAGAACCTGGAACATCGCGAGCAACTGGACCCATATCCTTTCTCCGACGGTAGTCAACGAGTTTTTGGGGGGATTCAACCAAGAGCAGGACCCCCGCCTGGACCAGAACGATAACGTGGACCCCGGTTCCCTGGTCCCGGGAATTCCCTCGCCGCCGGCTGGTCATGGTGGTTTGCCGACGATCGCCGCGAGCAACCTGGTTTCCATTTCGTCCGCCGGATCGAACTTTCACAATATCCACTATATTACGCAGTTTAACGACAATTTAAGCGTCATCCGCGGTAAGCACACGCTCAAGGCGGGTGGCCAATTCCTGCAGCAAAGAACGGGACAAGGCGGCGTCAATCTGGGTACCTTCAGCTTTGATGGCCGATATACAAGACTGAATACGGGGTCGGTAAACGCGGTGAATGCATTTGCCGACTTTCTGATCGGCGACACGTATACCGACGGTGCGGCCACATCCACCAGCGAGTCCAGAACGCTGGGCAACAGTATGGGGCTGTATGTGCAGGACGACTGGCAAGTCAGTCCAAACCTGACGCTCAACCTGGGTCTCAGATGGGAGAAGTCGTTCCCGCTCACCCGCGGGTACGCGGGAGCATCCAATTTCTATCCGTATCTCAACAACGGCCAAGGGGAGCTGGTGACGCTGACGGGGACTCCCAATCCCCTGCTGAGCAGCCTCTATCCTTCTTTCGTGACCGGCTCCAGTGTCGGCATTAACCTGGGCAATTACACGCATACGCCAAACACAAACTTCGCGCCGCGAATCGGCTTTGCTTATCGTCCTTTCGGCAGTAAGCGTCTGGTGGTTCGGGGCGGATACGCACTGATCGACGACTATTTCACGTCGTATATGAACGGACTGTACCAGTTGCCCTTCTATGCGGTCCTGACCTACACCGCCGCAGCGGGGGCTACGCCGACGCTTAGTTTCGCCAATCCATTCCCGACCTCCACCGTAAGCAAAGGTTTCCCCAGTATCACGGGGGTTCCGAGCCACTTGCAAACACCCTACCAGGAGCAGTGGAACCTGAGCGGGGAGTATGAATTCATGCACAGCACCGCGCTGCGCATCTCATACCTCGGCAATCTGGGCGTGCACCTCTACATCCCCATGAATATCAACGATCCCGGCCAGGTCGTGGTGCCCAGCGGCGGTAGCGTACAGACATACCGGCCCTACCCAACCTGGGGTACGGTTTCGGAGCTGGACTTCAGCACAAACACCAATACCAATCAGCTCCAGGTCGGTGTGCGGCGCCGCTTTAGCCGCCTGACCTTTGATTTCGAGTATTCCTGGACGCATGCATTGGGCATCGACGGCGCCAACGACGGAGCCCCGAGCAACCCGTTCAATCTACGCTACGACTACGGGAACCTGGACTTCTACAAGCACCAGTATCTTACTATCAACAATACCTACGAGCTACCTTTCGGCCGAGGCAGTTTGTCCGCGGGCCGAGTGGGCAACGCGATCATCGGCGGATGGCGCTTCTCCGGCCTTTTCACGGCGATGTCGGGCCAACCCATCTCGGTCACCTTTTCCCCGACTTTGACCGGATGGGAGGGCTCCCGCGCCAGCACCGTGCCTGGCGCGAATCCTTATGCCAATCAAACCATTGCGCACTGGTTCAATATCGCCGCCTTCACGACGCCGGCCCCGTACACATTTGGCGACTCGGCGCGCAACGCCTACTACGGTCCTGGCTACTGGGAGCTGGACGCTTCTCTCATAAGACAGATCTCGATCGCCGAAAAGGTGAAGGTTGACATCAGGGCGGACGCCTTTAACCTTACCAACCATACGGCATTCGCCACGCCGGCCGTAAGCATCAGTAATGCCGCCACGTTCGGCCAAATCACCAGCACCGCCAATTCAGCGCGCCAGTTAGAGTTTAGCGCGCGCTTGAGGTTCTGATCGCGGAGTGTTCCCGAGGCGCACGGTTGGGGCAGGCTGCACCCACCGTGCGCCGTTGTTATTTGTGGTCGAATGAGTAGCCGGAGGTATGCCCGCAATTGATCCGAAGAACCTTCAATCATTTGCTGTTGGGGGCGGGCGCGGCACGGCTGCTGCAAGGGCGCCCTTCGGCGGACGCATCGACGAGCGCGGCCGCCGGCGACATCGATACCACCTTCGCGGAACCTCCCGCCTCGGCGCTGCCCCATACCTATTGGATGTGGATGAACGGGAATGTCACCAAAGAGGGAATTACGCTCGATTTGGAGGCGATGCATCGAGGTGGAATCGGCGGCTTTTTCATCTACAACAATGCAGTAGGAATTCCACGCGGTCCCATCGATTATGCCAGTGAAGCCTGGTACGACATGATCTCTCATGCCGTAAAAGAGGCGAACCGATTGGGCTTGCAGGCCTATATGCACAACGCCCCCGGGTACTCCGGCACCGGCGGTCCGTGGATGACTCCCGAGTTCTCCATGCAGGAGCTGGTCTGGACGGAGACGCTCGTCGACGCTCGCGGGCCGGTTCGGGTGGAGCTGCCGCGGCCACAAGCGCGCCGCAACTACTATCGCGATGCGTTTGTGCTGGCGTATCCGTCGCTCGCGGTGGAGACCGGGCTCATGCGCGATCGGGTGCTCAACGCTTCCGTGAACGACCGCGCGGTCGATAAGACGGCTCTCTGGGACGGCAATCGCCGCAACCAGGTTCGGATCGAGCCGGGGCCGTCAGGACAGCCGGGCGCGCTCCTGATAGAATTCGATGCGGCGTTCCAGGCCCGCGCCATCACCATGTACCGGTCGCCGGAAGATCCCCGAGATCCGTACGATGGTCCGCGGGATTATCCGCCCGCCATCACGCTTCAGGTCTCCGGGGATGGGGCGAATTTCACCGACGTTTGCCGCGTCCGAATGCCCGCCCTGCGCAGCATGAATTCCCCGGGAGTGCAGAGCTTCGCTGCTGTCAGTGGCCGATATTTCCGGATTGTGGCTGCCGGCCCGACATGGATCACGGGCGTGGAACTTCACGCCGGCCCTCGCCTGCCGGATTGGGCGGCCAAGGCCAATGCCGCTCCAGCGGGTCAGGCGGCCGGGAGCCGGCTGGTGGAAGACCCGGGGCTGGTCATCGACCCGCGGACCGTGCGGGACATCACCGGTTCCATGGATGAAACCGGGGCATTGCAGTGGGACGCTCCGGCGGGGCGCTGGACGATATTGCGGATGGGACACACCACCACGGAAGAGGAGGTCGCCGCCGCGCCCGATTCCGGCAGAGGGCTGGAGTGCGACAAGTTTCGCAAAGAGGCCGTGGATCTTCATTTCACGGCTCACCTGGACAAGCTCTTTGCAAGGCTCGGTCGGCTCGTGGGTACCACTTTTGCCGGTCTGCTAATCGATAGTTGGGAAGCCGGCAAGCAGAACTGGACCATTCGCTTCCCGGAAGAGTTCCGCAGCCGCCGGCAGTACGACCTGGTTCCGTATCTGCCGGCAATGACCGGACGGATTGTGGGCAGCGCGGCGGAATCGGAGAAGTTTCTTTTCGATGTCCGGCGGACCCACGCCGAGTTGCTGGCTGTCAACTATTACGGTCACTTTCAGACACGCTGCCGGGAGCGCGGATTGCGCCTGGCCGCGGAACCGTACGGCGACGGAACCTTCGAGAGTCTCCAGGTCGCGGAGCACCTGGATCTCACGGCGGGCGAGTTTTGGGTGCGTTACACATACGGCGCGAAATCCTATGTCGACCTGGCCGCCAGCGCGTCCCATGCGCTTGGGCAGAAGATTGCCGGCGCGGAGGCCTTCACGGGAGCGCCGCTGACGTCGCGGTGGACGGAATACCCGTACGCGCTGAAGGCCGAGGGCGACTGGATGTACAGCCTTGGAGTGAATCGCCTGATATTCCACACGTTCGTACATCAGCCCCATCCGACTGCTGGGCCCGGGATGACCATGGGGCCGTTCGGCACCCACTTCGATCGAAACAGCACGTGGATCGAGAAGCAATCGGGCTGGACCAGATATCTTTCGCGGGTCCAGGCCATCTTACAGGAAGGCGGCCCAGTTACCGATGTCTGCTGGTTGAAGTCCGAAGAACCTACGTCCGGGGTGCCTGACGTTCGGAGCGGCATGCTGGCCGTTCCGGCCGGATTCGCCGCCGACGTCATTAGCGCCGATACCCTGCTCAGCCGGCTGCGAGTGGAGAACGGGCGAATCGCCATCGGGGATTATGCCTCCTATCGATGCATGGTTGTGCCGGCGATGCGAACTCTTTCGGCGCCGATCATGCGAAAGCTGCGCGACCTTGTCGCCGCGGGCATGTGGCTGGCGATGGAGAGCCAACCGGAAGGTGCGCCAGGCCTCACCGGACAGCCGCAAGCCGATGCCGATGTGCGGCAGCTTGCCCATGAGCTATGGGGCGAGGTGGATGGAGCCGGCGTAAAGGAACGGCAGTTTGGTAGTGGAATGCTCTTAGTGGGCCTGCCTCTCCGCGAGGTCTTCGACCAAATGAAGCTGGCGCCCGACTTCGAGTATTCGGCCCAACAGCAGGACGCCGCCATCCACTTCGTTCACCGCCGGATAAATGGAGCGGAATTTTATTTCGTCGCCAACCAGTTGCGCCGGCGGGAACGCCTGGTCTGTACGTTTCGGGTAGATGGGCTCCGCCCCGAACTTTGGGATGCCGAACGCGGACAGATTCAGTTTGCCGCCATCTATGAGCGGGTCCCCGGACGAATGAAGGTGGCTTTCGAACTGGAGCCGAGCGGCTCGGTATTCGTGGTGTTTCGGTCTCCGTGTGGCGAAGTAAAGCCGTTGTCCGTTTCGAGAGAGGGTATTCTGCTGGCTGGAGCAAGGGTATTCGACAAACCGGCCGCGGCCCCGTATGCCGGCGTCGTGAACGATTTCACGCTCTTGATGTGGGCACAGCCGGATACGTACGCGGCGGCCAATCGTAGTTTTCCGATTTTTCCCCGGGAGGGAGGGTCGGATTATGTCACAGCCGGAGTCTCCGCCGGGCAAAATGGCGTCACCGTGTGGGAGCGGGGCCGTGGACCGGCGCGGCCGGTACTCGAAGTGAAGGAGCCCCTAGAGGGATGGAAGCACGTGGCAGTTGCGTACCGGGGCGGCTGGCCGAGCGTTTACATAGATGGAGTGCGACGCGGCTCGGGCCCGAAATCCGCATACCCGGTGCATCCCGGACTGCACGCTCCCGCGGCGGAAGAGCAGTTCATGAAGTACTTCGAGGGCAACATGACCGCTCCGGAATTGATCCGGGAAGCGCTGTCAGAGTCCGAAATTCGCGCCAGGTTTCTGGCCGGGCTGCCCGATCCGGAATTGCCTTCCCCGATTGAACTGGCATCGGACGCGGCCGGAAGACTCACCGCGAGGGTATGGCAGCCCGGGCGCTACCAGATTACCGGCGGATCGCGAACAGCGGCGCTCGAAGTGACCGAGGCTCTGACACCAGTAGTCATTGACGGAGAATGGCAGGTGCAGTTCCCGCCCGGTTCCGGGGCTCCTCCTGAACTCGCGCTGCCGTCGCTCCTCTCCTTGCACAAACACCCGGACTTCAACGTCCGGCATTTTTCCGGAACGGCCGTTTACCGGAAAACGATTCAGGTAGGCGCTGACGCGGCCGGTGGCGCGCGCCGGCTGTTCCTCGATCTGGGACGAGTCGACGTGATGGCGCAGGTCAAGATCAATAGCCAGGATTTGGGACTGCTTTGGAAGCCGCCCTACCGCGTGGATGTATCACGGTGGGTTCATCCTGGGAGGAACGGCCTGGAGATTGCGGTGACCAACCTGTGGCCCAATCGCTTGATCGGCGATGAGCACTTGCCGGCCGAGAACGAGTACGACCCGCATGGCCCCATCGTGCGGCTGCCGGACTGGTACCGCGATGGCAAGCCCAAGCCCGCCGGTCGGGTGACATTCTCGGTGTGGCATCACTACCGCCAGAACGACCCGCTGCTGGCGAGCGGACTGTCGGGACCGGTCAGGCTATTGCCCGCGATCGAAAGCCGGATCGCATGAAGCACAGGGAATTCAGCAAGAACGCTGGGGCCGGTTCGATGGATGTGCAGCGGCCGCCGGCTCCCCCTTCATCGGAATATGCGCTCGGTCGCTGGGGTTGCGCGACCGCGCGAGCGTGACTAGACTCTAGTCACGGGAGGTTCGGTAATTGCCTTATTTGTCAATGATTTATCGTATTTCGTGACTAGACCCTAGTCACGGTTTCGCCGGCTCGATCCAGATCGCCTGACCTCCGCCGGCTTTGAGCGACGCATCGAGCGTGGTGGCAGCATCCACCGCTTGGGTGGCGATCCCCACCTTGGTGCGCGTGGACGCGCGATCGTCGTCGGCGTAGATGTGGGCCGTGTACTTCTTTCCTTTGGCGAGGAATGACAGGGGAATCTGCAAGGTCCGCGGGCGGCTGTCGTTCACCGTGCCGATGAACCATTCGTCTCCGCTGCGCCGCGCGATGGTGGCGTATTCGCCGATCTTGCCGTGAATCACCTTGGTGTCGTCCCAGACCGTCGGAAGCTGGCGGAAGAATTCCACTTCCGGTTCTCCCTGGTAGTCGGACGGCTTGTCGTACCAGTAGATCCATTGCATGGGGCTGAAGGAAATCACTCCCATCGCAAGCTGGTGGGCGAAGGTGGTGTTGCGGGTACTGTAATAGCAGACGGTGTAGTCCGCCAGCCCCGCAATGTAGCGCGTAAACGGAAGGGTGGCGTTGTGCTCGGGCGTCGGCCGGTGCTCGTTGCCGCGGATTCCCTCGACGGTGAGCAGATTGGGCCAGGTGCGGTTATTGCCGGTGGGACGATAGCCGTCGTGAATGTCGAGCACCAAGTGATGCTCCGCCGCCTTCTGGATCGTCTCCGTGATCCAGGTGGTCTCTTCCTGTGGTCCGACATCGACAAACCCGATCTTCACCGCTTTCACGCCCCACTGCTCGTATAGCGGGAATAAAACGTCGCGCTGTTTCTTGATCTGGCGCCGGTCCACGTACACCGAGACGCCCATGTTCCTGGCGCGGGCGTAGGCAATGACTTGGCGGAGATCCAGATTGGGCACGCGAACCGTGGTCGCGTCGCCGGTGGCCGGGTCTTCCGTGCCGTACCATTTCCAGTCGAAACCGACGTACTGCAGCCCGCCCGTCGCGGCGAAATCCACGATGGCCTGGGCATTGGCGGTGGTCAGGGTGGTGTCCCGCATGGCTTTGCCCGGCCGAATCCAGGAGGTGTCGCCGATGGCCACGGGCGGGTTCAAATCGAGGATCAGGTAGTTGCGCTCTAATAAGTCGCCGGGCTTCTGTCCCACCACGAAGACCCGCCAGGGCGTCGATTCGCCGGGAGCGATGGTGATGCGGCCATCGTCGCGGCCGCCGCGCTCCGTGTTGGAGGTTGCGCCTCCCAGAGCCGAAACCAGCGCGCCGGGCACACTCGCCAGCGGCGACAGCAACATGCGCGGGTAACGCTCACTGTCCGCCTCGGCCAGCGAAGCCACCACACCGCTCGAATATTCCAAAGTCAGCGGACGCTCACAGGAAGGCTGGATGTCGGCAACCTTGACGCGCTGGTACTCTCCTTCGGTGCCATGCTCTTCGTAACCATAGGTGCCGGGCGGAATGCGGAATTCAGTTGTTTCGCCGGTGAAGTGAACCTGGTTTCCCGGCTGATTCGGAAACGAGTACCGCAACGCGGCGCCCTCGTTATAGGCGCGGAAAACCAGGCGCAGCAGCCGTCCGGAGTCCTGCTTCAAGTCCACCGACAACTCGCGGTAGTTGTCCGGAACCAGCCGCCGCTCGCCGAACGGATTGGTCCACTGCCCGTTGTGGGAATGGGCGCTGGTTTTGACGACTCGAAAGCCCGCCTTGAGATCCGGCTCCAGGCCGAGGCGCGATTCCAGCATGATCGGCCTGCCCAAGTACGTCACGCGGTAAGCGGGCGAGCCGCCATCCTGCAGCGAGAATTCGATCGCCACATGCCGGTCCGGCGATTCCACACGGACTGGCGTCGCGGCCACCGCCGACACGGCGAACAAGATGGCCATAGCTGTGGGGCAGGTTGGCAACCTGCGGCCGAGTGGCACTCGGCCTCCCGACCGGTCTGCCGGCGCCGCGGGCGAAAACAATCGGTTACGGCTTTGCTGCCTTGAGGGGCAGGTTGGTGCCCTGCCTTTTCGCCGGCCAGGCCGATTGAAAATCGGCCGCAGGCTGACAGCCTGCCCCACAAAAGAAGTTGCAGTTCTCATTTCTCTATCCAGAAGCTCCGTTCCACCGGATCGGCGGTCTTCAACTTCGGTTCGATGCCGCGGCCCCATTGCCAGGCCACTACCGTCACTTTCAGCGGAAAGCGGCTGCGCGGAGGAATGGCGGTGAATCTCAACGTGTCGCCCTCCACTTCCGCCGGACCCTCCCGCACGTAGAAATACACCTTTGCATCGGCGCTGGATTTTGCCTGAAGTTTCAGTGAGCCGGTCCCGCGCTGCCGATTGGCGATCTCGGGAAAGTCGATGCGCTGATCGGCGCCTTCGGTGTTGCGAAGCGGAAAATGCAGGACCGCCTGTTCGGCGGCGCGTTTGTACCGCCTATCGCCCGAATTCGTGGCCACCAGCCAGATCTCGTTCGAGCGTTTCCGGTTGTCCATCCCCATCCGGTAGAAACGTATGGCGAACGTGTCGGCGCTCAACTTCTCCACCGGCCCGCAGATCCGGTCGATGAGAATGGCGCCGGTTCCATGTCCGATCGCCGATTCGGCTTTCAGGCCCGTCCAGCGCTCCGGCCGGCCCTTGGGAACTGCATCCAGAAAGGCGCCCGTCAATTGGAAGGTCAGACCGTCGCCGATCGGCAAAAACGGAATCGTGACCTGCTGGTGGGTGCCATCCACCTGGGGAATCACATGGCCATTCTGCGCGTTGCCATTCTGAACATACCCCACCAGATCCGCCTGCTGGCCGCGGAAGGTGGCCTGGATTCTCTCGGTGGCGCGCGCGATCTCGTCATCGAAGAACCAGAAGGCTTGGTCGCGGTTCCCACGGTACCGGTTCACCGGGGCCGCTCTGGTGGCGGGCGGCTGGTTGAATCGCCAGCGCTCCACCAGCCATCCCTCGCGGGTCGGATCGATGGGCCGCAGCGTGGCGGATCCGTCGGGCGCGGCCTTGGACGGCAATCGATAGTGCGCCGCTTTTTTGAGATAGAGCGCCAGGTATTCGACTTTGGCGTCGGTGGCATCGAAGTGGCCGGCGGCCGGTTCGCTCAACATGCTCATCGGCGCCTTCGGATGCGCCGTCCGCTGTTTCAAGCCTTCGGCCGCGCGTTCGTCGGCCCACTCGTACTCGCCCAGCGTCACGATGCCGGGGACGCCGTCAATGGTTCTGGTTCCCCATTTCGGCTGATCGGGATTCTCCCAGTAGGGCCACTGTCCGCTTATGGAAAGCGCCGCCAGCGTTCGGCCGGGATTCCAAGCCGCGAAGTTCCACGGGTACGACGCCGCCGCGGAATGGCCGATCGGCGCGATGGGGGCGCGCGCCAGTTCGCCGTACCCGGATTCCCGCGCGAGCGCGGCCATCATGCCATCGAACTGCTCGCCGGCGCCTTTATCGAAGCGGAACCACGGGTCCAGCGGAGGCGTCACCCAAACTTCGCCGAAGTCCAGTTCGGCGAGCGCCGCACGGAATCTGGGATGTTCCAGGATCGGCTCTTCCTGCATATTGTGCTGGCCCACCACCACCGCGCGCACGCGCCGGCAGGCCGGCGGAATCCACAAGAAGGCACGTGGATGCCCCTGCGTCTCCTGCGAAATCACACCTTCGACGGGGACCGACCACTGCCACTCCGCCGCCCAGCCCGAGGACCCGGCGAGGAGCAGCGACACCACAGGCAAACACGTGTGGCGTATGGAGTTGCGAGCCATGATTCGAGCTTCGCCGATCGCCTGCGTGAATCTCAAGTGAATTCTCGGAGAATTCTCCCGCGCCGATCGCCGGCGGAGTTGGCTAACAGGTTAATTCTCCGAGAATTGGCTTGTGGGAGTCTTCAAGCGCCGGTATGTTATTCGGTGGAGGATTAACCCGTGGAGATACATCGTTTGAACCGCCGGCTGTTTGTCACCGCCATCGCAAGTTCGCCGGCCCTGCTGGCTCAGCAGAGTGCCACAGCGCCCGCGGCGGCGAACCCTCAAAGCGCGGTTCAAGACCCGCCCCCTCCGGGCAAGCGTCCGCCGATTCACGAGGAGCCGCCGTCCGCCGAGCCGCTCGCGTTCCAGCGGAGAGACGCCGCTCGTAGAGTGAAACCATTTCCCATATCCCAAGTGCGGCTGCTGCCCGGACCGTTCCAGCAGTCCTCCGAATGGAACCGCGCTTACATGAACTGGCTCGGGGTAGACCGGCTGCTGCACAATTTCCGGGTGAACGCCGGACTGCCGTCCAACGCCGAACAGTTGGGGGGCTGGGAGGCTCCGAAATCGGAGCTGCGAGGCCATTTCACGGGCCACTATCTTTCGGCGTGCGCGCTGCGGTATGCATCGGCCGGCGATGGGGAGATGAAGGCGCGGGGCGACGAGATGGTGGCGGAACTGGCGCGCTGTCAGGCGAAGCTGGATGGCAACGGATATTTGAGCGCGTTCCCCACGGAGCTGTTCGACCGGCTGGACCAAAGGAAGGGAGTGTGGGCGCCCTTCTACACCGTCCACAAGATCATGGCCGGTCTGTTCGATATGTACGTGCACACTGGCAATCAACAGGCGCTCGCAGTGGCCGGAGGCATGGCCGATTGGGCCGACCGGTGGACGGCATCCAAAGCCGAATCCCACATGCAGGAAATTTTGAAGACCGAATACGGCGGCATGAACGAGGTGCTCTACAACCTTGCCGCCGAAACCGGCGAGGAAAAGTGGGCCCGAGCCGGCGACCGGTTCACTAAGAAGGCGTTCTTCACGCCCTTGGCGCAGCGCCGCGACGAGCTTCGCAATCTGCATGCCAATACTCACATTCCGCAGGTGATCGGCGCCGCGCGGCGCTACGAGATTTCGAGCGACCCGCGCTTCCGCGATGTAGCCGATTTCTTCTGGTCCACGGTGGTGGGTGCGCGAACCTACGCCACCGGCGGCAGCGGCAACGCCGAGGCGTGGCTCACGGACCCCGGTCATCTTTCGTTGGAGTGGAAGGCCAGCACGCATCACCAGGAGTGCTGCTGCGCCTACAACATGATGAAGCTCACGCGTCATCTTTACGAATGGAAGGGCGACCCGCGGTACTTCGATTACTACGAGCGAAACCTCTTCAATCACCGCCTGGGAGGGATTCAACCGGACACCGGCCACTCGATCTATTTCCTCTCCATGGCCCCCGGCGCCTGGAAGACACTGAACACTCCGGATCGAACGTTCTGGTGCTGCACCGGATCGGCGCTGGAGGATTATTCGAAGCTCAACGACAGCATCTACTACCAGGACGCCGAGGGCATCTACGTGAACCTCTTCATCGCGTCGGAGCTCGACGCGCGGGAGAAAGGCATCCGACTGCGCCAGGATACCAGTTTCCCCGACGAGCCCCGGACGTCGCTCACGGTCGACGGAGCTCCGTCGTCCGCTTGGACCATGCGCTTGCGAGTTCCCGAGTGGGCGTCTTCCGCCTCCGTGAAGCTCAACGGCCGGAAACTCGAGGGCATGGCCGGGGCCGGCAGTTACCTGAATATTTCGCGCGCATGGAAGAAAGGCGACCGGGTGGAGATGGAGTTGCCCATGCGCCTCGCCTCCGAATCCATGCCGGACGATCCAACCGTGCAGGCGTTTCTATACGGACCGATCGTGCTGGCTGGAGACCTTGGGTCGCAAGGGCTTACCGAATCGCTCATTCGAGATCGGCAGGGCCCGGAAACCAACCAGGCTCCCATGGAGGTTCCCATCCTGAAGGCGTCCGGGAAAGATCTGTCAGAGTGGCTCAAGCCAAGCGGATCTTCTCCCCTGGAATTCCGAACCACCGGTCAGCGGCAGGACGTCGCCTTCCGTCCGTTGAATCGACTGTGGCAGCGCTTCGCGGTCTATTGGAACGTAGCGTGACCCGAAGCCCTGGCGAGGACCAGCGAGACTACCGGCAAGCGTGTTCCCCATGTAGTTCAGGGCATGATCCAAGCACTTGTCGACACCGTTTGCAGGCCGGTTCCTGCTACGGACGGATCGCCACCCGGCGCGTCGAGCACGGTTGGTTTCGCTGAGAATCCTCCGGGAATTCACTTGTAAGGATCGGGGTCGACGCGCCGCAGGATTCTCCGTTACTTCACTGTCAAAGGCACCCCGGCGCTGGCCACGCCGCCAACACTAACCACCACGGATTGCGTCCCTACCGCGGCCGTAGAGGGTACCGTGAAGTTGATCTGCAAGACTCCAACCGACCAGCTTGGAATGCCGATGTAGCTGATATCGGCGGCCGGCACCTGCACGCCCCCTAACGTTACCAGGGTGGTTTGCGCCGGTATGGGCGTGGTGACGCCGCCAGGAACCGCGCCCGTGGCGACGGATGGCGTGACCGCGCCAACGCCGGTAACATACATCGTCAGGTTCTGGCCCCGCGTCGCAGTGGAGGTAGGAACCAGCGCGCCGTTGGAATCGGTGAAGATACCCGGCGCCGCAGCCAACATTTGAATGGCGATGGAAGCGGTTTGTCCGTTATTGCTGACCACCAGCACGGCTTTCCCGCTGCTGGGTGTCTCATAAGGGATCTGCACGTTCAACTGTCCGGGCGAGACATAATAGAACGGCGCCGCAAACCCATTAACAGTTACCGACACATTATCCAGCGAAGTGGGCAGCGGCACCGTGCTGGCGGAGTTGGTACTCAATGCCAGGTTCGTGCCGAAGATGGACGCCACCATCCCAGGAGCGTAAGACTGGTTGTAGGAAGCGGCATTCGTGACGCCGCCGATCGACGGAACCACGGACGCCGGACTGACAACCGTCAGCGTGGTTGCCGCCGTGGCCGTGTTGTCCGAACCGTCGCCGCCGTATGCCGCGGCAATAGTGTCGGAGCCGATAGTCAGGCCGGCTCCGCCGACCGTCAGACTTGCAGTGGCCGTTCCCGACGAACCCGAGAGGGTCGCCGTCCCCAGAGCAGTAGCGCCCAGCGAGAAGGTTACCGTCCCGGTGGGCGTGTTGCCGTTGCCGCTGGTCACCGTGGCAGTCAGAGTGGTGCTGCCCGCGGTAGAGAGAGTCGCGGGACCGGCGGCCAGCGTCAAGGTCGGAGTGGCCTTAACCAGCAGAGCGCCGGTGTGCCAGGCTGTGACGAAATTAAAGGCATTGATCGAGCCGAGGCCGGTCACCTGGTCGTAACCAACCCCGGCATAGTAACCGCCCGAGCTCGTGCTTCCGGAGGTGCATCGGGGACCCGTGCAGGTACTCGCGCTGACAATATTATTGCCGGAGGTAACATCGTGGAAAGCGCTCGGCGTGGACGCAGCAAAGCCGTATAACTGGCTGTTGACATTCCCCAGCCCGCTGCTCGACTGGTACCCGTTCGCGACCAGGTACTGGTTCAAGAGCGTCAGTATCCCCGAAAACGTCGGGGCGCCGCAGGACGTGCCGCCGACGATATACCACGTCGTCGAAGACGTCCGGCCCGAGGATTCGGTAGTGTAAATCCTGTAACCGTCGTGGTCCGCGGAAGCCGCGAGAGCCACATCGGGAACGTCTCTGGCTCCATCGTTGGGAACGCCCGTGCCGGTCTGCCAGGAGGGTTTCGGAAAAAATATGCTGGCGCCGCCGCCGCTGGCCGAGGGGCTGCCATCCTCCACCGTGTCGTTCCATGCGATCTCCGGAATATAGGACTTAGCGGACTCGTAGGTCGAGGTGTTGCTGGTGTTCCAGTAGCTTCCGCTGCCTTCGTTGAATTCAGTGCCGCCCACACTGGTAACTTCCGGGATGGCCCCCGGAAGATCTACGGCAAGGCTGAGATCGTTGTCCGCGGGGGAGGACCCGCTGGCGGCTTCGTAGCAATCCGCCGCTCCGGAGTCGCCCGAGGACGCGACCCAGGTGATCCCTTGCGCGTTTCCCTGCTGCGCCCAGCTCTGCCACGTCAGCGCATCCGACTCCGTTCCGTCCCTTCCCCCGAACTCGCATTCTCCATAACTCGTGCTGATCACGGGCGCCAGGTTCTGGTCTATGGCGTATTGGACCGCGTCGAAAACATTGTAGGAGTACACAAAAATCAAGCTGGCATTGCGGGCCACGGCGGACGCCAGTTCCAGATCGAGGTCGGATTCGGGCACGTCGATCGCACTGCTCCCCGGATTTTCGGTGTTGGGAACTAATAGCGTAGTGAGGTTGGGGGCGGGGAGGCCGTAGTAACTGCGAAAGGTAGACAGGTGAGAAGTGGTAATGGTGGTCTGCCCCGCGATCGCAATCTTCTGCCCGGTTCCGTCGATCCCCTTGCTGTAAAGCGGCGCAAGGTTGTAGATGGTGGCGAAATCGTCGGGAGCCAGATAGTGGCTCCCGGAAGAAGTGTAATTCGGGGTCGCTCCGTTGCCCGAGAGTGCCACCGGGGTCAGTTTACGGATCCTCGGCTTTAGCCGGAAGTTATGGAGTCCACGGATGGCCTGGACCACGCCTTGCAGGGCCACGGGCAGGGATGGTTCGGTGGCGTTGGCGTAATGCGTCTCGCCGGCCACCAGGTACATGTGGATCTCCGTCCCGAAAGCGCTCTCGGCTTGCGCGGCGGTCCCCTGCAGCATCACCGCATTGCGCCCGCGCGCCACGCTCGTGACCGTCAATTGTTGGCTCTTCAGCCATGCGGCGATCTTGTCGATATCGTCCTGGCTGGCCCCGAAGCGGTCCGCGTATTGCTCCGGCGTAAGCCAGTTGTGGTAGTTCTTCGACGCCGGGTCCTGTTGTTCCGCGAGCAGTTGGTTCAGAGCGGCCTGCTGGCTGGCGGACGGCTTCAACACGAGGGTCACGGAGTTCAGTTCCAGAGCTGGATCGGCCTTGCCCTGGTCGTATTCGCTCCGCGCATTGGGGTGTATATGACCGCTCAGCGTGAACCGCTGGCTGTCGACGATTTTTCCGGCAATCCGGTTCGGCTGGGCAACCAGGACTCCCGGCAGGGAGACTAGTGCGGCCAGGACGATTAGCCGTTGGATGAGAATGGATTTTGGCCAAGTCGGGCGGTGCATCGAATATGCGCTCAAAATTGCGACGTTTCCGGTAGTAGCCAGGTTTCAGAGGCTTTATTGGGCGCGGTGGAATCGCCCGGGAACGGCATTTACGCCGGCGCGACCGCGGTATTTCCCCGCGAATTCTTAAGATTCTTAATATTGGCTTGACATTACTTGACATTTCCTTGCGAGGTGTGCAGTCCGGCGTTGTGGCGGATCGGGACCGACGTGGCGCAGTCCACGCGTGGCTCGCGGGCAGTTCCCTGGACGCCCGCCCGGCCGTCGATGCCAACCAAGCCGTGAGGATTAGAGAGTCACTCGTCAGCGCCGTCATTTTTGGCGCGTCATCCACGATTCTGGGATCTGAAACGCTGGTTTCGTGATACGATAACCGCGACTTCGAGGTGTTTACCTCGTCGGATGCGGAACCGCTAAAGGAGAATGTGAATGTCAAACGAGGCAACCGTACGTAGGGCCAACCCGGCGCCGCTGGGTCTAGCCGGGTTTGGACTGACCACCGTAATGCTGAGTTGCATCAATGCAGGGCTGTTGAAGGGCGATGCCCCAACGCTCGTGGCGGTCGTAGTTCCGCTGGCCATCGCTTATGGAGGACTCGCGCAGCTCATCGCCGGGATTCTCGAGTACAAGAACGCCAACACCTTCGGGACGGTTGCCTTTACCTCCTATGGGGCGTTCTGGCTGTGGTTTGCAATCCTCCAGTTGGGCGTCGGGGCTGGCTTGCTCAAGCCGCCCGCTCCGGCCGCCGTGGGGCTTGTGCTCCTGATGTGGGGCGTCTTTACTTTGTATATGTGGATTTCAACCTTCCGCGCGAACCTATGCCTTTGGAGTGTTTTCCTGCTTCTCTGGATCACGTTCTTCCTTCTGGCGGCGGCGGATCTCGGGTGCGGGGCGGAGTGGCACACGGCCGGTGGTTGGGTGGGACTCCTCACCGGGATCGACGCATTGTACGTGTCCTTTGCCGAGGTGACCAACGCCACCTTCAACAAGAATGCGATTCCGTTGGGAGCGCCGATTCTGAAAACTCCCGCGTCGTCTTGAGATAGGGCAGATCGACTCCGAAGCCCCGATGGCGGCCGCTCGATGGGCTGCGGCGCCCCCTTCCGGCGGTCCGTTGCTGCTTTCTGAGTCCGAAACGGTCGCGCCGGGCTACTCCAGCACCACGGTTCGGCTCTTCCTCGCGGAAACGGCCAAAGCGCCTTTGAACTTGGGCGTTCCATTCACCAGGACGTCCACGGTTTCATCGAACGCCGGCCCCAGAGTGAAGATGTCGCCGGCGGACAGGTTCAACAGGTCTCTCATGCCAATGGTCGCGTGCGGATATTCGCACTCCAGCGTGACCTGCAAATCGCGCGCCAGTTTTCGCTTGATCGCGAGTTCGACCGCGGGGTTTTCCAGCCGGTGGGTGGCCCACTGCTGGTCGAATCTCTGCCCCATGGTCTTCAAGGTGATGGAGGGAATCGCCAGGTTCACGATGCCCACGGCGTCTCCGATACGCAGTTCCATGGCGATCGCGACCACCGCTTCGGTCGGCACGAATCTGCCCGAGAGTTGCGGGCTGGTCTCGACGGAGCTGGTTGCGAAACTGATTTCGACCACGGGCTTCCAGGTTTCGCGCAGATCGTGGGTGACGATCTGGAAGAATCCCTCCAGCAGAGTCTTCTCCACTTCGGTGATTTCACGATCCAGGTCCGCTTTGATCTTGCCGTTGCCGCCCAGCACCAGGTCCAGGATCGGCGCCATGAGGGAAGGGTTGATCTCGATCAGGGCGTGGCCTTCGTAGGGGTCCATGTTGAGGTAGACCAGGCAGGTGGGGGTGGGCAAGGCTTCGGCGAAGTCGGAGTACGGCAATTGTTCGACGCTGATGAGGCTGCCCGAAACGAAGGAACGGAGATAGACCGTCAGGCTGGAGCTCAAACTGCGCACGAAGGCTTCGTGCAGGAAGTGGATGGCGCTGACCTGCGATTTGGGGATGCGGTCGAGGCGCCGGAAATCGAAAGCGATCGCCCCGGAATCGAGCGAAGGACGCGAGCCCGTGGCGGCGTCGAAGAAGCTGTCGATTTCCTGTTGGCTGAGCTGATGTTTCTCTCGCATGATCCGAGTCTCGTTCTCACTATTGGTGCGGCACAATCTTCAGTCCGTAATTGCCGTTCACAATGACCACCTGGCCGCGGGCCAGTAAACGGCCGTGGATCATCACATCGGCCGGCTCGGTTACCAACCGGTCCAACTCGATCACGGAGCCGACGTTCAGTTTGAATACTTCCCGCAGAGGCAAGGTGGTTCGTCCGAGGATGAACTTGGCCCGCAGGTCGAGCCTGGGCATCGAATCCACCGTCCGGCCGCCAAGCTGCAGCGCTTCGCCTGCGGGGGTCTCCGGGGACGTCTCGGGAGCGGTTGGCGCCGCGGCTGGCTGGGACATGAAGCTGGAGCAGCGGCGCAGGAATTCCTCGGCCCAGACCGCCGTTCCCTCGATGGACATAAGCCCGGCATCCAGCGACCACGTGAAAACCAGGGCTCCCGCGCCGTTTGGCTGGCTGGCCGGAACTGAGTCTCCACTGGTGACCGATTCCCCAAACTGGCTGGCAAGCTGGTTGGCTACGGTGACGCTCGTCTGAGCCATCAGGTCGCGGCATGTAGCCTCAATATCGGCATCGGATGCCTCGTCCACGCCGAGAGCGGAGAGAATCAACCGGCCGAGCTGGGTCCAGGATTCCGCCGGCGCGCCAATCCAGAAGCAAGGCTGCTCCACAATGCTCAACGACTGGCCCCACCAGGCAAAGCCCTCCTCTAATTTGTTGGAAGGCGAGACGCGCGATTCGGCCTTCGGACGATTCCCGGTCATGGACTCGATGACGGATACCAGGGCCTCCGACCAGTGAGCCATCGCGGACGAGGCCAGCGCGGTGCGATCCGCGGAATGCGTCTTACCTTCGTCTGCGCCGGTGCTCATGAATCAAGCCTTTCGAATTCGGTGATACGAAGAGCCAATCGATCTTCGATGACCACCACTTCAGCGGAGGCGAGGCGCACATTGCCCACGCAGAAGCTGAGTGTCTCGCCAGCCGGCCGGCCGAGGGGAATCACCACGCCCGGCCGGATCGCCAGCACATCGCGGATATCCATCAGCCGCTCTTCGAAGCGGGCTTCCACGGCGACGGTTATGTCAGCTACGCTATCGGTGCTCTCAGGCGTGCCTGGTTGAAGAGAATCCATTTCGACTCGTCGCCACCAAAGGTAAGCACTTTGGGGGCCAGAGGGAGGATTAATCCGCGGAGCATCAATCTGGCATGTTCCCGCAAACGCCAGGCCGTCGGGAGCTTGACGTGTCAAAACGTTGACTCCCCGCCTAACAAATGTATATCAAATGTTAAGACGCCCTGCTAATCCGATTTCAAGCGAATAGGTTACGATTCCTATAGTAGATAGCTGCGGTACGGTTTGGCGGGTAACATGCATTCGCGAGGACCGCATGGCTACCATGGCTACGACCACTCCGGCGCCACCACAGGGCGCCCAGACAATTTCTCAGCCGAAGGGGGTGCGGCGGGCGGCAATCCTGCTGACCAGCATCGGCGACGAAGCTTGCGCGGCGGTGCTTCGCCACATGACCGAGGACCAGGTCCACGAGGTGTCGCGGGAAATCAGCCGCCTGGCGACCGTATCCGACGAAGAGCGAACCTCTGTACTGGAAACCTTTGAGGGCGCGGCGGAGCGGGGTCGCGTCTTCGGTCCCGGCGGTATCGAGTACGCCACCAACGTCCTCGTAACGGCCTTTGGACCGGAGACGGGAAAGCGCATGGCGGAGCGGGTATTGAAGTCTTTGGGAACCGAGATGGCGAGTATCGACTCGCTGCAGAAGGCCGACCCGCAACAACTCGCCAAGGTGGTGCACCGGGAACATCCCCAGACCATCGCCCTGGTGCTGTCGCACGTGGGCCCATCGCACGCGGCCAAGCTGTTGGCGGCACTGCCCAAAAAGGTAAGGGCCGACGTCGCCCGCCGCATGGCGGTGCTGGACCAGATCTCTCCGGAAGTGGTCAACAAGATTGCCAAGACGTTAGGCGCCAAATTACGGCTGTTGGGGGAATCCAGCCTGGAGTCCTATGGCGGCGTTCGAGCCGTGGCGGAAGTTCTGAACCGGGTCGATTCGTCCACCAGCGACGGCATTCTCGCCGAAATCAGCGACGCGGACCCCAATCTCGGTCAAACCATCCGGAACCTGATGTTTGTGTTCGAGGATCTTCTGCATCTGGATACCAATTCAATGCGAACCTTGATCAGCAGGGTCGAGCGCAAGGTGCTGGTGGTGGCGTTGAAGGGCTGCAGCGCCCAAGTCAAGAGCCACTTTACGGCGTCCATGTCGGTCAGCGCGTCCGACATGTTGCTGGAAGACATGCAGGCTCTGGGGCCCATGCGAATCCGGGAAGTGGAAGAGTCGCAGCAGGCTATCATCGCTACCGCCCGGAGACTCGAGGCGGAAGGACTGCTCAGCCTCAAACCGAGCACTGGGGACGAGTTTGTGGTCTAGGTATTCAATCATCCGGCGTGGTGCCGAGTTCGCCGGCCGCCGGCGCAACGGGGTAACAAGGAGATATGAGAACGGAACCGCCAAATCTGCTGATCGTCGACGACTCTACGGCGATTCGGAAGATCCTGCTGAGAGTGCTAAACCAAACAGGTCTTCCGCTGGGTCAGGTGTGGGAAGCCGGCGACGGCCAGGAGGCGCTGAAACTGATGGAGGGCAATGACGTCTCTCTGATCCTCTCGGACATCAACATGCCCAACATGGACGGACTCGAACTGTTGCGCGCGTTGCGCGGATCGCCACAGTGGCACGACGTGCCGGTGGTGATGATCACCACCGAAGGCGGACAGGCGCGGGTAGAGGAAGCTGTGCAACTGGGCGCTACGTCGTACGTCCGCAAGCCGTTCAACGCGGACCTGCTGCGCGACAAACTCGCCACTCTTTTAGCAAAATGACAACCGCACTTACTGGGGCAATTCCCTTAAGCAACGAAGAAATGGCGAACATGCTCTTCGCCGCAACCGAGGAGGTGTTTACCTCCATGTTGGGTTCGAGGATTCAGCGGTTACCCGAGCCGGAAACCGCGCAGGCCAACTCATTCGACGGCGTGCTCTCGCTGGTTGGCCTGGCGGGCGCGGTAATCGGCAATGGTTCGGTGGTGTGTACCGCCGAGGGGGCGTGCGCTATGTCGTCGCGGCTGTTGATGATGAAATTCAACAACGTCGACGACGAGGTGCTGGATGCGCTCGGCGAGATCGCCAACATGATTATCGGCGGATTCAAGAACCTCCTGGAACCGTATCTCGGCCGCCTGCAGATGAGCATCCCTTCCGTGGTTTACGGCAAGAACATCGCCACGCGGGATTCGAAAACCGGTGTCGCGCTGGCGGTTCGCTGCGCCTTTCCAGGGGGCGAATTCACGGTCAAGATCCGCCTGGCAGTAGCCCGCGAGTAACACAAAACCGATAACCAAAGCAAGGTAGAAAAGTCAACTTCAGACCCGATATTGAAGTTGTGGCCTAGTGTGTTTACCTGAGTAGCGTGTACTTTCGGAGACGGCAATGGATGACCAAGAAGTTATCAATGAATTCCTGATTGAAAGCAATGAAAACCTGGCCCGCCTGGATCAGGAGATGGTCGAGCTGGAACAGCGCCCCAAAGACACGAAGTTGCTGGCAAGCGTTTTCCGGACCATCCACACGATCAAAGGAACGTGCGGTTTTCTGGGCTTCGAAAAGCTGGAAGCGATCACTCACGTGGGTGAAAGCCTGCTCAGCCGGCTGCGCGACGGCGAACTGGATCTGACGCCGAATCTGGTCACCCTGATTCTCCAGGTTGTGGACGCCACCAAGCGTATCCTGATCTCCATCGAGGCGGGCGGCACCGAGGGCGACGAGAATCACGACGATCTGATCGGGCGCCTGAAAGCCGCCTGTGGAACGAACGCTCCCGCACCGCCCGCTCCGGCTGCACCGCCGGCCCCGACGGCGCCAGCCGTTCCGGAACCAACGGCGCGCGTGGCCACGCCGCCCGCGGCCACGGCGCCCGCCGTGCCCAGCCCGGAGCCCGCCGAGCCGCCTCGGGAGGCCGAAAGCTCCGCGGCGCCGGCCGAGGCCGAGAACCTGGCTGGCCAAAAGGCCACGGCATTGTCCGACTCCACCATTCGCGTGGATGTCGGGCTCCTCGACAAATTGATGAACCTCGTGGGCGAACTGGTTCTGACGCGGAACCAGATCCTGCAGTACAACGCCCGCCAGGAAGACACCACCTTGAACACCACGTCCCAGCGCCTGAACCTGATTACAACCGAACTGCAGGAGGGCGTCATGAAGACCCGCATGCAGCCCATCGGGGTGGTCTGGAACAAGCTTCCGCGGCTGGTGCGAGACCTGGCCACTTCCTCCGGAAAGCAGATCCAGTTGGAGATGGACGGGGCCGACACGGAGTTGGACAAGACCATTATCGAGGCCATCAAAGATCCGCTCACGCACATCGTGCGCAATTGTTGCGACCACGGAATCGAAAGACCGGAGGTGCGGCAGCGAAATGGCAAACCAACCGCCGGCAAATTGTCGCTCCGGGCCTTCCACGAAGGCGGTCAGGTCAATATCGAAATCAGCGACGACGGCGCCGGAATCGACCCCGAGCGCGTGAAGAGAAAGGCGGTCGAAAAGGGACTGGTGCGCTCGGACCAAGTCGAGCGAATGACCGAACGCGAAGCCCTCGGCCTGATATTTCTCCCCGGCTTTTCGACGGCGCAGGAAGTCACCAGCGTCAGCGGGCGGGGCGTAGGCATGGATGTGGTGAAGACCAACATCGAGAAGATCGGCGGAGCGGCCGACCTGGTCAGCCGGCCCGGCGAGGGCACCACGGTCAAACTCAAGATCCCTCTGACCCTCGCCATCATCCCCGGGCTGGTGGTGAAGAGCGGCTGCGAGCGGTTTGTGATCCCGCAGGTCAGCCTGCTCGAACTCATTCGCCTGGAAGCGGACTCCGGCAAGAGTCCCATCGAGTGGATTCACGGCACCCCGGTCTACCGCCATCGCGACCGCCTGCTTCCCATCACCTATCTGAGCCGGGTGTTGGGGCAACCGGCGGCCCAGAACTCCGATGCCGTCAATATCGTAGTCCTGCAGGCGGAGGACAAGCAGTTCGGGTTGGTGGTGGACGACATTCAGGACACCCAGGAAATTGTGGTCAAGCCCCTCGGCAAGCAACTGAAAGGTCTGAGCTGCTACGCCGGCGCGACCATCATGGGCGACGGACGCGTGGCGCTCATCCTGGACGTCCTGGGGATCGGTCAGTTGTCGGGCGTGGTACAGGAGTCGCGCGAGCAGACCAAAGCGGATAACCAGCAGAAGGACCGGTCGGACCACGACCGCCAGACTTTCCTGCTGTTCAGCGCCGGCCCATTTGAGCGATTGTCCGTCCCCTTGTCCCTGGTGGCGCGGCTGGAGGAGTTTGCAAAATCCAAAGTCGAGCGCGCTGGCGGACGGCGGGTGGTGCAATACCGCGGAAAGATCCTGTTGCTGGCTTCCCTCACGTCGATTCTCCAGGAAGCTACGGACGAAGCCGCGGAATTCCCGGACCCCGTGCAGGTCGTGGTCTTCAGCAACGGCGAGCGCAGCATCGGGATCGTGGTCGACCAGATTCTGGACATCGTCCAGGAAACCATTGCGGTACGCGAGCCTTCGCAGCGCAAGGGAATGCTCGGCTCGGCGGTGATCGGCGGAAAGGTCACCGACATTCTGGACCTGCAGTCGATTCTCGACGCCGCCGACGACCGCTGGTTCGGCAAGCCGGAGATGCGGGTTTCGGAGAAGGCCACCGTGATGCTGGCGGAGCCTTCCGCCTTCACGCGCTCCATCGTACGCAGTTCGCTGGAGATGGCCGGTTACCGCGTGGTGGAAGCCGCGGATGCCCGGCAGGCGCTGAACGAACTGGAGCGGCGGGACGTCGACGTGGTGGCCGCATCGCTGGATCTGCCGGCGGCGGGCGGATTCGGTTTCCTGGAACAGATGCGCCGCGTGCCCACGTTATCGGGCATCCCGGTCATGGCGCTGGCCAATCGCGGGGACGAGAAACCGCCGCGCGGGAAACACCTGGTGGAGTTTGAGGACTTCCAGGTGAAATTCGACCGCGACGCGATGCTGCAGTCGCTGGCCAGGTTGACCGCCAATAGCGAAGAAAACGACAGGGAGCCGGCACTGGCCGGGGAAAGGGAATGACACAAATGACCACTCAACCGGATCGGGCAGCGCAGGCGTGCCACCAGTACGCCACATTCTTCGTGGACGGCCTCTTCTTCGGCATCGACGTTCTCGAGGTGCAGGAAGTGCTCCGGTACCAGGAGATGACTCGTGTCCCCTTGGCGCCGGAGGTGATCGAGGGCCTCATCAACCTGCGCGGGCAAATCGTGACCGCCATCGATATGCGGCGGCGCCTGAAGTTGAGACCGAGGACTGACGGTAAGACCCCCATGAATACGGTAGTGCGTACCGAAGAAGGCGCGGTAAGCCTGCTGGTAGACGAAATCGGCGACGTGATCTCGGTGGACGCGGAAACCTTTGAGCGTCCGCCCGACAACGTCAACCCGGAAGCGCGGGAATTGCTGCAAGGCGTGTACAAGCAGAAGGACCGCCTGTTGTTGATTCTCGATACCAAAAGGACCATTGGATTTGTCAGCGGAACATAGAACCCGCCAGGCACATGAACCCGGCCGCGAGGCCATTGAAGGAGAGACCAACGCCGCAATCGCGGCTCATTTTAGGAGATTTGAGCATGTCAAGAAAGATCAGCAACGGTAAACAGGCCCCCTACGGCCACGGCGGCGTGAGCGGGGTTGGCGTTCTGGAGAGGCCGGAGGAGGCATCCGCAGAACTTCCTCACGAGGAAATCGCCTCGTTTTTCGACCTGGTGCCAAGTCCGGTATTCGTCATGGACCTGGCTCACACGGTCTTGTACGTCAACGATGAGGCGGCCCGCTTCTTCGGCCAGACCCGCGAAGAGTGCATCGGCAAGAAATACTGGGAGATCTTCGACTGCCCGGGCTGCCGCGAGGGATCCTGCGCCGCGTCCCGGTCCATCCGCACCGGCTCGGTGTGCTCCGGCGAGACGGTCGGCACCTCGCGAGGCCAGAAGATGGCCGTGCAAGTGCTCTCCGCGCCACGATACGGGCGCAATCACCAGGTCATCGGTTGCGTCCAACTCATAGTCGACGGCACTTTTGGGGCGGTGGTATCGGAATTCATGGAAAAGTTTTCGAGTGGCGAACTCCCCCCCAGGATCACGGACGAATTCCAAGGTTACGAGAAAGCCAAGGCCGGCATGAACGCGCTGGTTGACGTCGTCAAGATGCGCACCGCCGATATCCAGGAGTTAGTGGATTCCATGGCAGCGGGCAAACTGGATTTCCGGCCCGACTCCGGCAAGTACAGCGGATACAACGGCAAGATGATCGCCGGCATGAACCGGATGCTGGACGGAGTGATCAATCCGCTCCACGTTGCAGCCAACTACGTGGACCAGATCTCCAAGGGCGAAATCCCCCAGAAGATCACGGAACCCTACGCCGGCGACTTCAACGTCATCAAGAACAACCTGAATGCGTGCATCGACGGGCTGGCATCTCTCAAGGAAGCGGATGAGGTGCTGAAGCGGATGGCGTTCAACGACTATACCCAGAAGGTCGAAGGAACCGCGCCGGGAGTCTTTGGAGAGTTGGCGCAGTCCGTGAACCTGGTCCACAAGAGAGTTACCCATGTCGCCAGCACCGTCAGCCAAGTCTCCAAGGGCGACCTGACCGAGCTGCCGGAGTACAAGAAGATCGGACGCCGTTCGGAGCACGACATCCTGGTGCCGGCCCTGATCGCCTTGATGGAGAATCTGGGCGCTCTGGTGGAGGATGCCACCATGCTCGCCAAATCGGCCGTCGAAGGCAGTCTGAGCGCGCGGGCCGACGCCAGCAAACACCAGGGCGATTACCGCAAGGTGATCGAGGGTGTGAACGCGACCCTCGATGCGGTACTGGAGCCGATACAGGAATCGGCCGCGGTGATCGAAAAGATCGCGGGACAGGACCTCTCGGTTCGCGTGGAAGGCAAGTATCGCGGCGACCATGCCGCCATGAAGGACAACATCAATCGCATGGGCGCCGACCTGCGCGCCAGCATGCAGCAGATCGCGCAGAGCGCGTCGGTGCTGGCCTCCGCCTCCGAGGAACTCACGGCTTCCAGCCAGCAGATGGCCGGCAACGCCGAAGAAACGGCGACGCAGGCCAACGTAGTGTCGGCCGCGGCCGAACAGGTGTCGAAGAACGTTTCGGTGGTGGCCACCGGCGCCGAGCAGATGCAGACCTCCATCCGGGAGATCGCCAAGAGCGCCAACGAGGCGGCCAAGATCGCCAAGAACGCCGTCAGGGCCGCTGAATCGACCAACCACACCATCGGCAAACTGGGCGAGTCCAGCCTGGAAATCGGAAAGGTGATCAAGGTCATCACTTCCATCGCGCAGCAGACCAACCTCCTCGCGCTGAACGCCACCATCGAGGCCGCCCGCGCCGGCGAGGCCGGCAAGGGATTCGCGGTGGTGGCCAACGAGGTGAAGGAACTGGCGAAAGAAACCGCCAAAGCCACCGAAGACATCGGGCAGAAGATCGAGGCCATCCAATCCGACACCAAGGGCGCCGTGCAGGCCATCGCCGAGATCGGCACCGTGATCAACCAGGTCAACGACATTTCCAATACCATCGCATCGGCGGTGGAGGAACAAACCGTGACCACCAATGAAATCGGCCGCAACGTCACCGAGGCGGCTCGCGGAACCAGCGACATCGCCAAGAACATCAGCGGTGTGGCGCTGGCGGCGCAGAACACCACCCAGGGAGCCAGCGACTCGCAGAAAGCCGCGTCTTCTCTGGCGGCCATGGCGTCGCAGCTTCAATCGATTGTCGGGAAGTTCAAGCTGTAGAGCGGTTGAAGCGCCACAACTCCAGCCGGCGCTCTCCGGGCCGGCGAAAGCGGGGATGGCATGCGAGCACCTGGAACACGAGCCCACGCCGACATTGAAAGCGTGTTGCCGTCGACGGCCGGCGCCACTATCCTGGCGCCGGCCGGCGCACGGAACATCGCGAGGGACGAGGAGGATGCCGGCTTCAAACTCCGGGGTTTCGTCAACCCGGCGAAGTGGATCTTCCCCTATCCTTGCGCCATGCCACGGAACACGCCGGCGCCGAAAGCCGGGGACGGAGCGATCGTGCAATTTCACCTTGTGTTACTACCGGCCGTGGACCGGGGGCGGAGCCCGGCGTGAAAAGGAGAATCGCAGTGCCCAGAATTCCGAATGAAAATTTGGCGCCATGCCGCGGGCCGCGCGCCATCGGGGGACACGGAGGCTAGACATGTCCAAAGCCATGGTGGTCGACGACTCCAAAGCGGTTCGCTTGATCCTCTCGAGAATCCTCCGGGAGGTCGGCTATGAAGTTTGCGAAGCGGCCAACGGAAAGGAAGGCCTCGCCAAGCTGGCGGGAGAAGAAGCCGTATCGCTCATTCTGGTCGATTGGAACATGCCGGAAATGGACGGTCTTGAATTTTTGCGGTGCGTACGCTCGGATCCGAGTAAATCCGCGGTCAAAGTGATGATGGTCACGACCGAAACCGAGATGGACCGGATGGTGACGGCTTTGGAGGCGGGCGCCAACGAGTACGTGATGAAGCCATTCACCACCGAGATCATCTCGGACAAGCTGAGAATACTGGGAGTGATCCAGTAGGCGACTATGGCCCGGCTGATCTTGAAAAAGACGATTCCGTTAGGCAATCGAATCCGCGTCCTGGTGGTGGACGATTCGGTGGTCATCCGGCGACTGGTCTCGCAGGCTCTGTCTGAGGATCCGGCGCTGGAGGTGGTCGGATCGGTGTCCAACGGCATTCTGGGCCTGGCCAAGATTGCGCAAACCAACCCCGACGTGGTGACTCTGGACGTCGAGATGCCCGAGATGGACGGGCTCGAAATGCTCCGGCACATGGCCAAGCTGGACGTCCGGCCTCGCGTGGTAATGTTCAGTACTCTGACGGAACGGGGCGCGGCCGCGACCTTGGACGCTCTGGCCTTGGGCGCCGACGACTACGTCACCAAAGCGGCCAACGGCGGATCGCTGGACCGTTCGTTGGCCAGCCTGCGGGAAGAACTCATTCCCAAGGTCAAGCAGTTTTTTACGCTGGCCCAGCCACACCCCGAGACGCCGCGCAGCCAGCCGGCGCCTGCGGTTGCGCCCCGCAAGACATTCCCAAGGCCAGTGGGAAGCCGGGCAAAAGTGTTCGTCATCGGCGTATCGACGGGAGGACCGACGGCTCTGGGCGCCATCGTTCCCCAGGTGCCGGCGGATTTCCCTCTTCCCATCATGATTGTGCAGCACATGCCGCCATTATTCACCAGGCTGCTGGCGGAACGCCTGCAGACCTCCACGCCGTTGAAGGTGGAGGAGGCCGCACAGGGAAGCCCGGTGACCGCCGGCAAGATTCTGATTGCGCCCGGCGACTACCACATGCGGCTGCGGAACACCGGCAACAGTCTGGTAGTCAACCTGGATCAATCGCCCCCGGAGAACTCCTGCCGGCCCGCCGTGGATGTGTTGTTTCGCTCGGTCGGAGAGGTTTTCGGCGGGGCGGCGATTGGCGCCATTCTCACCGGCATGGGGCAGGACGGACTGCGGGGAGTCGAGGTGCTGAAAGCCGCCGGAGCGTTCGTGATTGCGCAGGATGAAGCATCCAGCGTGGTGTGGGGCATGCCGGGCGCGGTGGTGAACGCCGGCTTGGCGGATGCCGTAGTGCCGCTGGAGAATATCGTACCGGAAGTGCTTAGGCGGTTATAACATGGCCGATACCCGAAAATATGACAGCCGGACGCCGGACCGGACAACGCTGCCCTCCTCGGAGATCAGCCCACAGAGCTACTATTTCTTCCAGAACTTCATCGCCCGCGAGTCCGGCATCGTGCTGGACGACGACAAACGGTACCTGCTGGAAGCCCGCCTGATGCCGATCGCGCTGAAGTTGCGCCTCTATTCGCTGAACGACCTCTTCGTCATGCTGCAGACCGCGCCGGACCCGTCGTTGCGGCAGCAGGTGGTCGAGGCCATGACCACCCATGAAACTTTCTTCTTCCGGGAAGCCGCTCAATACGACGCGTTAAAGTCGACGGTGCTGCCGGAAATGCTCCAGGAGCGTCAGTTCACGCGGAGGATGAGAGTGTGGTCGGCGGCGGCATCCTCCGGCCAGGAAGCCTATAGCCTGGCGATGCTCCTGCTGGAAATGGGAGTTGGCCACTGGGACATTTCGATTCTGGGGACCGACCTGTCCACCCAGGTGCTGCAACGGGCCCGCGATGGACGGTACTTGCAGATTGAGGTGAACCGCGGGCTGCCGGCTGCGCTCCTGGTGAAGTATTTCAAGCGCGATGGCCTGGAGTGGCAGTTGAAGGATGAAGTCCGGCGCCTGGTGCGCTTCGAGCAGGACGATCTGCGCCGCGGCATCAATGCCCAAGGCCCGTTTGACCTGGTTTTCTGCCGGAATGTTCTGATCTATTTCGACATCGAGACCAAGCGCAACATCCTGTCCCGGCTCCGCGGTTCCCTGCTTCCGGGGGGATATTTGCTGCTTGGCGGCAGCGAAACCACGCTCAATCTGGACGATCGGTTTGTGCGCAGGCAGTTGGGCACTGCCATGTTCTACCAGGCGCCTCGAAAGGAACCAAATGCATAGCGATACTGCGATAGCCGCCTATCGGGCGAGTGTAGTACAAGTTGTCGACCTGGTATTCACGACCATGTTGGGGCTCAAGGTGAAACCCTATCCAATGCCATGGGCTCCGCCCCCGGACATGGTGACCGCCGCGGTGTACTTCGCTGGCGCGTGGCACGGAGCGGTGCTGCTGGAGTGTACTCGCCGGCAAGCGCGCAGGTTCGCGCACCTGCTGATGTCGATCGAGCCCCCTGAGACCGTCGACGACGATGTCAGGGATGCGCTCGGCGAGCTGGCAAACATGCTGGCCGGCAATCTGAAGTCGGTGTTGCCTCCGGGCGTGGTGTTGTCGATGCCCTCCGTAATCGAGGGCTCCGACTACTCGCTCCAGATCTGCGGCAAGCACGTGGTCGAGCGCGTGCCGTTTTGGAGCAGCTCGGACATCATCGGAGTGACCCTGGTCGAAATTTTCGACAAACCCGAGCGCGAGGCCAACGGAGGCGCGTGGCCCAGGGCATGATCCCTCGTCCCACGCGAAGCATGTGGACGATCGCGACCGATTCTTCGTCAACTGGGACGACAGCTACAGCGTTGGAGTCCCCGAGATAGACCGGCAGCACCGTTTCTTGATTCTCAAGATACGCGATCTTCAGGAAGCCATGGCCGACGGCAGCACCGGCGCGATGCTGGCGCCGCTCATCCGCAATCTCGTTACCTACACTCGCTACCACTTTTCCTTTGAAGGGCGGCTTTATGCTCAGCGGGGCTACCCGGATATCCGGCATCATCTGGAACTTCATGCCCAGATGTCCCGGCAGGTGACCAAACTGGGAATCGCCTTGAAGGACGGCAAACTGCACGCTGGAACGCCGGTTATGTTGTTCTTGCAGCGCTGGATGGTGGACCACATTCTGGGCGAGGACATGATCGCCTTCGGAATCAAGGCGCCTACCCAACCGGCATAGGCGCGGCGACTGTTCTTTTGCGCCGGGACAGGCCTGGTCGCCATCGGCACCCGTTGTTTTCCGGAAAACGTGAAGTTTGAGCACATGGTGGTCCGCATCGAATACACTGGAGGTGTCGCCGGCGACGAGATCCGGTTTACCCGCCGGGCAGGAGATGGCGGGACGGAAGAACCGGCAGCGAAGCGAGTGAAGTAGATAGCTGGTCCAATGCTCGGGCGGCTGGCGCATGGCATACCGCGGCTGCCCGCGTTCGCGCCGCGGCGATGAAATTGCAGATCGTCTCCGGGGGTGGTGTTTGCCCAATGGGGCGGCCCGGACAAGGCGGTCTGCGTTACCGGAGAAACCATGTTCCGTACTCGAAGAGATTTTCTGGTCGCCTCGACAGGGGTAGTCGCGCTTTTTCGGTCGGTGGGCCGTTCCGCGGGCACGTGGGAAGACAGGAACCCGCCGGAGTGGACCCCGGAGGACATCCAAATCATTCTGAATCATTCCGCATGGACCAGGGAAGTGGCCCTTGAGATCACCCCTGCCGCCGCGGCTCCCGGCCGGGCAACCTCGAACCAGAAGCAGGGCCGAGGCGTACCGATCGAGTTCAAGGCTCTGGTGCGATGGGAATCGGGACTTCCAGTCCGCCTGGCGCGCCGGGCCGCTCCCGTTCCCGCGCAGTATCAATTGAGCATCAATAGGCTGCCGTTGACGTTCATCGAGCAAACCTCCGGCAGCGGAATGGTGCATCGCGACCAGGGAGAAAGTGTGATGACCCCGGAGGTGGCCGCGCGCATCGCCCAGAATAGTTTCCTGCAGCGCAACGGCAAAGTTCCGATCCTCGCAAACCATGCGGAATGGATAGAAGCCGATTTTTCGCCCCGAGTCGTGATATTCTTCCCGCTGGGCGCGGACCCCATTTCGCCCGAGGATCGAGAGGTTAGTCTGGTCAGCCAGGTCGGCAACCTCGGTGTCCGGGCCAGGTTCGTCCTGAAGGACATGGTGTACCGTGGGAAGCTCGAACTTTAGGTTTGGACGAGCTGTGCTAAACTGTTGGAATTGTAGACCTTTGTCGATCGGCGTGCTCGCCGCCATGCGGCGGCCCGCCAATTTAACTTCGAACGGGAATGGGTTTCGTGTGGTTCACTGACCAGTTGGCACTCCTGCCGTCAGGGTGTGTGAACTCGCAAATAGGGGGTTAAAGCTACGTGGTGGTCAGACCAATCACGGCTGCGGTATTGTTCCTTGGCGGCTTCGTTGCCTTTGCGCAAGACTCGGCGACGTTAACAGTTACGGTCGTGGATCCCAGCTCCGCCGTTGTGCCGGGAGCCAGGGTGACTCTCACCGATTTGGACCATGGCGCGATCAAACAGGCGGAAACCAGGGAAACCGGCTTTGTGGTTTTCGATTCCCTGCAACCGGGCGAGTATTCTCTCGAAACCGTAAAGGCGGGCTTCGATACGTACCGCGTCGACCGCTTGACCCTGAAGGTCCGCGATCGTCAGACCTTTCGGGTGGAACTTAAGATCACCGCGGCGGCGGGGACCAGAGTGGAAGTGACGGCCACCGCCGAGGCGGTTTCGAGCGACGTCGCTCAAGGCACGTCGCTGGACCAGCAGTATGTTCAGAACCTTCCCGACAACGGACGGAATGCCGAATCGCTGATTCTGATGACGCCTGGCATCACCACGGCGGCGGGCGGCAAGGGCGACGGCGGCTATAACGCCAATGGGCTGCGTTCCAACCAGAACTATTACATTTTGGACGGGGTGAGCCTGAATCGCCCCACCACCCCCGCCGGAGGCTTCGGCGGTCCGCTGGGCGCGGGACCTCCGGTCGGCGCCGGCTCGACCGAGATCATTTCGATCGACGACATGGCGGAGATGAAGGTGCAGACGGCGGCGTTCGCCCCTGAGTTCGGCCGCTCGCCCGGAGCGCAGATCGTCATGACCAGCCGTGGGGGAACCAACGATCTGCATGGCTTGCTGTTCTACTACAAGCGCAACGACTCTTTCGACGCCAACGATTGGTTCGCCAATGCGGGAGGCTACCCCAAGGGCAAGGAACGGCAGGACCGTCCGGGAGGCACGCTGGGCGGACCGCTGGTGCAAAATAAGACATTCTTCTTTCTCTCTTTCGAGGATCTCAAGCTGCAAGCGCCGCAGTCGGTCATCTCCGATGTGCCCGACATCGCCACCCGGACTTCGGCCTCGGCCGTTCTCAAGCCCTTTCTAAACGCCTTTCCCATTCCGACAGGTATCGATCTCGGGAACAACACCGCGGAGTACCGGACAGTCCTCTCCAATCCATCCAAAGAATATTCCGCCAGCGCCCGCATCGACCACGTTTTGGATCCCGACACCACCCTGTTTGCCCGGTTCAGCTTCACCCCGTCCAGCTCCACCAGGCGCGGCTCCGAGACCTCCACTCCCAACGTCATCACCGACCAGTCTTCCCACAACATGCTCTTCACCGCGGGATTAACCCATACCTTTTCCGACGGCACGCTGAACGATGTGCGCGCGAACTACTCGCGGATGTCGACCGGCGGGGCGTCCCGGATGGACAACTTCGGCGGCTCGGTCCCGCTGCTGGATTCGGCGGTGTTCCCGAGTGGCGTGACCAGCGCGACCGGCGCGTTCAGACTCACGATTCTGGGCTATGCGGGATATTCGCTCGGGGGCCACTCGTCCAATATCCAGGAGCAGTGGAATGTCGTCGACAGCCTCACCAAGGCGGCCGGCAATCACCACCTGAAGGCCGGCGTGGACTTCCGGGAGATTCTGCAAACCAATTACCGCAGCCCTTACAGCGAGACCGCCGCTTTCGACGGCCTGATTTACAGCGACTGGGCGTTTTTGAACGGCCAGGCATTGAATGCCCAGATTTCTTCGAACGTTGGGTCGGTGTATCCCTCGTACACCAACTTCTCGCTCTACGGCCAGGATACCTGGAGGGCCACCGATCGAACCACCGTAACGTACGGACTGCGTTGGGACGTCAATCCCGCTCCCTCGACTTGGAAGGGGCCCAAACCTTTTGCCTTGTCGACCTCCAACATCGCCGGCGTCACCGAGAATGAACCCATGTATCCCACGCGCTGGTTCAACGTCGCGCCGCGCGTTGGGGTGGCTTATCTTTCCGACGACACTCCCGGGCGCGAGATGGTGCTGCGCGCCGGATTCGGGATGTTTTACGACCTCGGCTATGGGGCGGCCGATGGCGCATTCAGCGGTGCGCCGTATTCCAACGTGCTGACCATTACCGAGACCGGCTTCCCGCTCTCGCCCGCCAACCTCGCTCCTCCACCTCTTCCGCCGACGCGCCCTTATGGAGAAATCACCACCGGCGACTCCGCTTTGAAGTCCCCCAGGATCTACCAGTGGAACGGCACTTGGGAGAAGAGTCTCGGCTCGGGCCAGATGGTGAGTCTCGGCGTGGCTGGCAGCAAGGGCAGCAATTTGATGCGGACGGCGACGCAAGCGGTCTTCTCCACCGCTTATGACGTGCTGCGGTTGGTGGGCAACGGAGCGGCGTCCAACTACGATGGCCTGGACTTCCAGTATCGCAAGCGGCTCGGCGACAACCTCCAGGCGCAGTTGAGCTATACCTGGGGCCATTCCATCGACAGCTCTTCCACCGACCAGGGATTTGGCGGCGGTTTCGCCAGCTTGTTTGGAGGCGGCGAACGCGGTCCGTCCGACTACGACGTGCGGCGCACCGCGAGTTTTTCGGGCTCCTGGCGGCTGCCCGCTCCGGAAGACAAGGTCTTCTATCTTCTGCAGCACTGGTATCTCGACTTTGTGGCTTTGGCGCGCAGCGGGCTGCCGTTCGACATCCAGGGCGTCAGCGCCACCACCAGCGGCACCGCCGGCGCGGGCCTGTTCGCGGAAGTGCGGCCCAACTACAACGGCTTGCCGATCTGGATCAGGGACAGCACCGTTCCCGGAGGCAGCCGGCTGAACATCAACGCCTTCATCGCCCCGACCGGTTATGCGCAAGGGAACCTGGGAAGAAACGCGCTACGCGGATTCTCGTTCAGCCAACTGGACCTCTCGCTCCGGCGAATGATTCCGATAACCGACCGTTACCAGATCAGCCTCGCGGCCCAGGGATTCAACATTCTCAATCACCCGAACTTCGCCAATCCGTCCCCTCTGGAGGGAGGCAACATGTCCAGCCCGAGCTTCGGGATCGTGACCCAAATGATGAACCAGGCGTTCGGCGGCGGCGTCAACGCGCTATACCGCTCCGGCGGATCGAGATCCATGGAACTTTCGTTGCGTTTTCAGTTCTGAACCGGGGAAGACTATCGATGACTTTCAGCGTACTTTCGAAGACCGGTGTTTGCGCTTGCCTGTTTGCCGCATGCTCTCTATTTGCCCAGGACGATTCCACTCCGGACGTCCGCCGCCCGTCCATCGGCGTGCGCGTCGAGTATTATCCATTGCGCCTTTTTAAAACCAGCACCGTGGAATCGTCGACCACCCAGCCGGCCGCCGACTATACCTACACCGCAACCACCTCGGCCAGCAAGTTCGCCGTCTCGCCGACCGTGGACTACCGGTTGTCGCCGCGCGTGTCGTTGGGACTCGAGGTTCACTTCTATCACGCCCAGTACAGCCAGAAAACCGTGATGCTCAGCGGCGTGAAAGATCCCAACTCTCCCGTCGACGACCGCAAGGCGACCACCATCACCGATACCACCAAAGCCGACTATTGGGATTTTCCGCTTCTACTCCGTTATTACGGCCTCCGCAAACACGGGTTGTTTTCCCGTTCCTATGCGTCCGGCGGCCTGCAGTACCGCCATGTGGGGACCATCCGGACGGGAGTCGAATACGCGTATGCGGACGGCAACACGAATTACGACGAGATACCCGACGCGCCCAATAAACGCAATCAGTTCGGAGCGGTAATTGGGGTGGGCATGCGCTTTATCGACGACTTTAAAATTAAGGTGGCTCCCGAAATCCGGTACATCCGCTGGGTGGGAGCTACTTTCCAGGGACCGGCCTACACCGCGGTCGGAAATCAGTTCGAGGCCGGTCTCGGCATTTCGTTTTAGATCCGTACGGTTACCGGAATATGCGCTCCAGATTCTTCGCTATCGTCCTGACGGCATCGTTGGCGGCCACGGTCGGCCAGGCTCAGTCCGTCATTAGTACCACTCTCGGCATCACGCCCGACGATATCCCCGCGCTCTCGGCGACACTCGACCTCCCCAGCGCCGTTGCAACCGACGCCAAGGGCAACATCTACGTCGCGCTCAAAGCCGCTCATCAGGTGGTCCGGATCGACACCAATCAAATTGTCTGGCTGGTGGCGGGCAATGGTGCCCAAGGCACCAGCGGCGACGGAGGCCCGGCCAAGTTGGCCACGTTGACGGCGCCCGCGGGCCTTGCCCTGGATGCGGCTGGCAACCTCTATATCCTCGACCAGCAAGTCAATACCGTGCGGCGTGTCACGACCGACGGGACCATCAGCACGTATGCGGGCAACGGCCAAGCCGGCTACGGCGGCGATGGTGGCCTCGCTACCGCCGCGACCTTGAACGGTCCGTCCGCGATAACCGTGGATCCCAGCGGCAATTTATATATCGCGGATACCGGAAATAATGTCATCCGCGTGGTAACGCCCAACGGACATATCTCTATATTTGCCGGGAATCGAGGCAAGGGCAATGGAGGAGACCTTGGACCGGCGATCCACGCCGCGCTCAACGCCCCAGCCGGCGTGCTGGCGGACAAGTCCGGAAATGTCTATATAGCCGACACCGGAAACGCGTGGATCCGCGTGGTCACGCCGGATGGAACGATCTCCCGCTTTGCGGGCTACGATTCTACCACGGCGTACGGGTATTTCGGCACGGGAAACCCTTACGTTGCCCTCAATGCCACCTTGATCAACCCCACCAGCATGGCCATGGATTCGGTGGGTAACCTGTATTTTGTCCAGTATGGCCAACCCCTGGTCTGCATGATCGACACGGCCGGCATGATTTCCGACTACGCCGGCACGGGTACCGGCGGCAGCTCCGGCGACGGCGGCGTGGCCATCGGCGCCAACCTCAACGTTCTGGGGATCGCCGTGGATCGCAACAACAATCTCATCATCGCCGACGGCGTCAACAATCGCGTGCGCATTGTCACTGTGGCGGACGGCCTCATTAACACCCTGGCCGGCAGCGGTATCGCCGCCTACGATCCCCGTGGATTGGCCACCAACGGCACCCTCTATTTTGCGGATGCCACCGCCAACCGGATCCGCGGGTACAACCCGCTCAGCGGAGACATTTCCGTGATGGCCGGTACCGGCCAGGCCGCCTATACCGGCGACACCGGCGCCGCTACTTCCGCGGCCCTGAACGCCCCGCGCGGCGTCGCTTTCGACAACGCGGGCAATCTCTATATCGCCGATACGGGGAACAACCGAATCCGCAAAGTCGCCACCGCCGGGGAAATCACCACCCTCGCCGGAAACGGCGCCACCAGCAGCAGTTCCGGATACGGGGGACCCGGAATCGAGATCGAGTTGCAGGAACCCGTTGGCGTGGCTGCCGACGCTTCCGGAAATTTGTACATCTCCGAGCGAACGGGCAACCTGATAGATAGAGTCGATGTCGGCACCGGGCTCCTGACCATCGTAGCCGGCACCGGAACCAACGGCGCTCCGGCCTCCGCGACCGGTGTTGCCCTGCTGCAGAATGTGAGCGCTCCCCAGGGTTTGACATTCGACGCGGCCGGAAACCTCCTCATCGCCGACTCCGGAAATAACCTCATTCGGCGCTGGTCCACGGATGGAACCATCACTACCGTCGCCGGCGCCGGCGCCGCTGGCTACAGCGGCGATGGCGGGCCGGCCACTGCCGCGACCCTCAAAAGCCCCGGCGGCGTCGCGGTCGACTCGGCCGGCGATATCTACATCGCGGATACCAGCAATAACGTCATTCGGCGCGTGGACACCAACGGCAACATTTCGACCGTGGCGGGAAACGGCGCCGCGGGATACAACGGCGATGGCAGTCCGGCTACCGCCTACGAGCTAAACGCGCCATTCTCTATCGCCACCGGCCCGAATTGCAGCATGTACATTTCGGACACCTTGAACCAGAGAATCCGGCAGTTGTTTCCCGCCGCCGATTACACCATCTCGTCCAATCCTTCGGGGTTGCAGGTGACCGTCGACGGCCAACTGGCGGCCACGCCGGTCGTCGTGCACCTGCTGCCCGGTACCACGCACACCATCAGTGCGCCCTCCGTGCAATCCGGACCCAACGGCGTGCAGTATTTGTTTTCCGGCGCCCAGACGATCACCGTTCCATGCGTCGCAACCGCCTCGCTGGCCCTGAACTTCCAGACCCAGTACGCGCTCACCATCGCCTCCGATCGCGGCGGAACCGTCGCGCCCGGGGCGGGATGGCAAAACTCCGGCGCCAGCGTGACCCTCGGCGCCACGCCCCAAGCGGGATACGTCTTCTCCGGTTGGGAAGGCGCTTGCACGGGAACCGGCTCGTGCACCATCCCGATGAACGGCCCCAAGAGCGTCAAGGCCGACTTTTCGCCTTCCGCTGTCCTCAGCCCGGCCGTCGCGGCTGGCGGTGTGGTCGGCGCCGGCCTGAGTAATCCGCCGGTTAAAGCGCTTTCCCCCAATGGAATTGCCATTGCTTTTGGAACCGGATTTGCCCCCGCCGGAACCCAGAGCCTGCTTTCCTCAGCGAACCTGGTGAATGGAGCGGTCTCCACCGAGATGGATGGCGTGTGCGTCCTGGTCGGTTCCACGCGGGCTCCGGTCCTGGCTGTGAACCCCACCCAGGTCAACTTTCAGGCGCCGCAGGGGATCCAGCCGGGAACGGTTTCCGTGCAGGTCGTGACCGGTTGTGGAACCGCCAACGAAACCCGCAGTGCCGCCGTAACCGTCGCCGTGCAAACCGCCTCTCCGGAGTTCTTCTACTACCTTCAGAACTCTTCCGGCCAGAATCCGGTTGCGGCTGTCGATGTCACTACCGGTGTCGACGTGGGAGCACCCGGGTTGCTATCGGGAGCTACTTTCGCTCCCGCCAGGCCCGGCGACACCGTCACGCTGTATGCCACCGGTCTGGGACTCACCAATCCCAGCTTCGCGGCAGGCGCATTGCCGGGCGCCGCCGGCGCCATTACCGGCGATTTCCAGATCTCCCTCGGTTCCACCATGCTGGACGGTACCGGCGTGCTGTACGCCGGTGTAACGCCGGGCAGCGCCGGAATGTACCAGATCAACATTCGGGTGCCCGCCTCCATTCCGAGCGGCGATCAGCCCGTGGTCATGAAGGTGAATGGAATCGCCTCGCCTTCGGGTGCATACATCACCGTAAAGCAGTAAGCGCGCGCTCATGTCTTCTGGCCGGGCTTGTTGCCCGGAAGATCCAGGGGGTAGATCAGGTCCACGTTCTTGGGTGTCAGGAGCTGATGCTTGACGAAGGTTGCCGGCGGCACCGCCTTGTTTTCGAGCATGTTGAGCGCCAGAGGAATCAGTTCGTCGCCATAGCGTTCCGGAAAATAGGCGACCGTCCCGATGAGGCGCGTGCCCGGGCGGCGCAGTTCATTGCGCCCATCGCGGATGGCGTTCTGGCTGATCACCGCGCACAGGTGGCCGGCGCCCGCTTCCTCGAAGGCGCGCAGGGCGGCCAGCGCGCACATGTCGTTCACCGTGCCCACCAGCGTACGCCGGCGCGGGCTGCGGCGTAGCCAGCGGCGAACCACCCCGAGGATCTGGTCGAAATCGCCTTTGCCATCGAGATGAACCGTGGGCGCGTCTGGGATGCGGGGCAACTCGGCGCGCAGGCCATCCTGGATTCCGGTGATCCGCAACGCCGGCAGTGGCCCCGCAATCGGCAGGCCGATCAGCATCACCTGCTCCACGGCGCCTTCCCAATGCTCCTTGGCCCAGCGGCCCAGGGCGCGGCCCCCGATGAGTCCCGCCTGGTAGTTGTTCGCGCCGAAATACACCGCGCCGGGGTGCGGAATCTCGATGGCGATCACCGGAATGCGCGCTTCCAGAAATTTCGACGAGATCACCGGGGCCACGCGTTCGTAGGTCTGGAATTCGAGCACCAGGTCCACGTGCTGTTGGACCAGCAGATCGGCGTTGCGCAGCGCCTCCTTGGGGCTGTAGCGGTTGTTGACGGTGATCAGGTCGACGCGCTCCCTGGCGGCGGCGCGCTGCAGGCTTTCGGTAACACCGCGGGAGAATTCGGAATCGGTCTGCGCCGCGAAGCCCAGGCGGAAGCGGCGGGCGGGAGTGGGCGGGGACGGGCAGCGGTATACCCCCCGGGCGGTCCGTTCGAGCAGGCCGCCTTGCACCAGGCTCTGTAGCAGACGGAAGACCGTGGTGCGGTGCAGGGAGGTGCGCTCCACCACGTCGGACAAGAGCAGTTCTTCGCGTTCGTGGCGGAACGCTTTGACGATCTCGCAGGCGCGGACCACGGCTTGGACGTTGGCGGAGCGGGTAGTCATGGTATTCCGCATTGCGGGATTTCGGCGCGATGATGGGTGGCCGCAGGCACGGGGAAAGCTCCGTAATGTTACTATGTCGGTTCCACCATGCAGAATCAAGGGAAATCGCGGGGAATTGTGCGCGCGAAACCGGCGAACATGGGGATAAGGTGGTGGAGAGCGCGGCCGCAAGGGCTGACACGCCAATGACGATCGCTTACCTTCATACGAGCCACCTGCTGATTCCCCTGTTCACGGACCTTTCCAGGAAGGAACTGCCCGGGGTGGAGCAGTTCCACATGGTGGACGAGAGCCTGATTCAGAACACCATCCGGGCGAAGGGACTCACCAAGGTCACCATTCGAAGGGTGGTCAATCTGGTGGAGTCGGCGGGCGAGGGAGGCGCGGACGCGGTGGTCGTGACCTGCTCCTCGATTGGGCCGGCCGCGGCTCTGGCCAACAGTCTGTTCGATTTTCCGGTGATCCGCGTGGATGAGGCGATGGCCGAAGAGGCGGTCCGCGCGGGCCGGCGTATTGGCGTGGCGGCCACGCTGCGCACCACGCTTGAACCCACGGTGGCGCTGATCCGCGAGAAGGCGCTCGCCGCCCAGCGTAAAGTCGACCTCGTGGAATCGCTTTGCGAGGACGCTTTTGAATCCGTGCTCTCGGGCGACACCGAGACCCACGACCGCCTCCTTGCGGCCGAGCTGCGGCGCCTGATGACGGTCGTCGACGTAGTGGTGTTGGCGCAAGCTTCCATGGCTCGCGTGGTGGCCAGCCTTCCCTCGGATAACGGGAGCGTGCCCATTCTTTCGAGCCCGGAACTGGCGGTGCGCCGCGCCCGGTCGCTGCTGTTTCCGGACTGGCCGGCCGCCGCGGGCTAACCCAACTTGCGCGCTTTTCCGAAAGCCATGTGGATGCGGAGGGACTTGCCGGTTTTTGAGCCGCTATTGACTTCCCCGCGCCCGCGTGATATTTCGTCGTACAAACCAAGCTTCGCGGTCCGATCTGTTTTGGGTAAAGGAGTTCGTATGCCGACAACGTTCAGTTTGAGAATCGGCTGGCCGCTAGCCGGCGGGGTGTCGAGATGAGCGAGGTATCGAGATGAGCGGCACCCCTTCACGCCGCGATTGGTTGCGGGCGGCCGCCTCCGTTACTGGAGCGCTGTCACTGACGGCCCAAACGCCGCCCCCCGACAGCCCTTCCCGAGAGCGCATCCAGCCATTCAATTACCGTGGCGTGCGGCTCCGCAAGAGCCGATGGCTGGACCAGTATCAGTCCGCGCGGGACTATTACCTGGATGTTCCCAACGACGATATTCTGCAAGGCTGGCGGGCGGCGGCCGGCCTCCCGGCTCCCGGGCAACCGCTGGGGGGATGGTGCGCCAGGAACAGCGACACCGTCTTCGGTCAATGGCTCAGCGGGATGGCGCGAATGTATTGTGCCACCGGAGACGTGGCCACCCGGGATAAGGCCGCTTATCTGCTGACGGAGTGGGCCAAGACCATCAAGCCCGACGGCAACTGCAACATGGGCCTCTACGCTTACGAAAAAATGGTCTGCGGCCTGGTGGACATGCAAGAATATGCCGGTCATGCCGCGGCGGCGCCGTTGCTCGAAAAGACCTTGGACTTCGCCATCCGCGACTACAGCCGCGAGCGCGTACCGGCGGATCGTACCCTCATCAACGGCAGACCCGCCGAATGGTATACGATGGCCGAGAACCTATATCGCGCCCACCAACTGACCGGCGACCCCAAGATCAAGACCTTTGCCGATAGCTACCGGTATGACACTTACTGGAAGAAATTCGCCGATACCTCGGCTCCTCCCGATTCTTACGGCGTGCATGCTTACAGTCACGTCAACACCTTCAGCAGCGCGGCCATGACCTATGCCGTCTCCGGCGATCCGGTCTACCGCGCCATCGTCAAGAACGCCTACGATTTCCTCCAGAACACACAGTGTTACGCGACTGGAGGCTTCGGTCCCATGGAGCGGTTTGTGGCGGCCGACGGGACGCTGGGGAGGAGCCTGGAAGCCCGCAACGCCACCTTCGAAACGGTTTGCGGGTCGTGGGCCGGGTTCAAGCTGTCGCGGTACCTGATGAAGTTCACCGGAGAATCCAAGTACGGCGATTGGGCCGAGCGGCTGCTGTACAACGGCGTTGGGGCCGCCCTCCCGATCACCACCGGAGGCAAGCACTTCTATTACTCCGATTACCGCATCGGCGGCGGTATGAAGGTGTATAAGGTTTCCCGTTACTCGTGCTGCTCCGGGACATACATTCAGAACCTGGCGGACTATCACAACCTGATCTATTACAAGGACGAGTCGGGTCTCTATGTGAATCTCTATCTGCCATCCGAGGTGACCTGGCAGCGCCCGGAGGGTGAAGTTAAGGCGGTGCTGGAGACCACTTATCCCGAGGCCGAAACCGCTACCCTGCGTCTGGACATGCGGCAGAGCGCCCACTTCGCGCTCCGGTTCCGCGTGCCGGCCTGGACGCGCAACGCCTCGGTAAAGGTGAACGGAGCGGCCCTCCCCATCGGCTGCCAGCCCGGTAAGTGGGCCGAAATCGCGCGCACCTGGCAGCCTGCCGATCAAGTGGAGATCCGGATTCCGCTGTCCCTCCGGATGGAACCGGTGGACCGCCAGCATCCCCGGCGAGTCGCGGTTGTGCGCGGCCCGGTGGTGCTGGTGATGGACGACTGGGTGTTCGAGACCATACCGCGCCTGCCCGAACCGGCCGGCTTGGAGAAGTGGCTCGTGCCCGACGAGGCTCCCGGCGTCTTCCGTATTTCGCCTCCCGACGGCACGCGGCTTCAGGCGAAGTTCCGGCCCTTCTACGCCGTGGGCGAGGTCACGCCCTACCGCATCTACCACGACCTCGACCGCCCGCCGATCCCGGTCTGGTAGCGAGGCTACGAGATCTCAAACGCGATGGCGAATTCGCCCGGCTGGTGGTTGGGACGCACAATCTGCAACCGCTCGGACCCCAGCGTCCACTGCACCTTCTCATCCGAACCGAGCAGGCGAACATGGGAGATCTTGCCGGGCCATAATCCGGAAGCCGTCCCCAGCGCGCGCACCTCGATATCCTTCTCCGGCCAGCCCAGGCAGAAGACGAAGAGCTTCCCATCCTTTGTGGTGAACCGGATATCGCTCGCGGTCAAGGGCTTTCTGGTTCGCAGGTCGACCACTTCTTCCGCCGTGGTCTCCGGACCCTCGCCGAACTGCTTCCATGGCCGCGTACCGTAAATCGCTTCCCCGTTCCCGGCCATCCACTTGGTGATGTCGTCCAAAATGGACTCTTCCTGGCTGTCCAATGTGCCGTCGGGCATTTGCGGAACGCTCAGCAGCATGGTGCCGTTCTTGCTGACCACGTCGATCAGGGTGTGGATCACGTCGCGCGATTTCTTGTACTCGAAGCCTTCGAAATACTGCCACTGGCCCAGGCACATGTCGGTGTGGAAGGGTTGCGCTGAGATTCCGCCCAGAACCGTGCGCTCCATGTCCCGGGTCCCGGCGCCTTCTTCATACTCGCCCGTGTTGCCGCCTGGGCGCTGACTCTTGATCGTATAGACGCCCTCCATCTTTCCGCCGTGCCAGGACGCGTTGGCGTTGTAATAGTAGGCAATCAGGTCGCGGCCGATCTGGCCGAACACTCCTCCATCGGTGTACACCAGGTCGGGCCGGTACTGGTCGATCAGGTCCTGTATGCGCGTGAACCACGCCAGCTTGAAAGACTCCGATGGCTGCTGCGCGAAATTAGCGGTCCGTTCCGCGTGCGGCTCGAAATAGAAGTCCTGGTTCTGGGGATCGTTGCCGTCATAGGGAACGCCGGCATAGGGCCCCGTGATATCCGCGTCCTTGTTGACGTTGAACCACGAGTAACTCCAGGCCAGGTGTTCGCTCACCGCGAAGCGCATGTCGTACTGGCGGGCCAACTTGCACCAGGTCCCTACGATGTCGCGCTTGGGCCCCATATTCATCGCGTTCCAGCGATGGTGCTTCGAGTTCCAGCAGTCGAAATTGTCGCAGTGCACGCCCAGCGACGCGAAATACCGCGCCCCGGCTTTCTTGTAGCGGCGGATCAAGGTCTCCGGCTCCCAGTTCTTGGCGGTCCACAGCGGAATGATGTCCTTGAAGCCGACCGTCGACGGATGGCCGTAATGCTTCAGATGGTACTCGTACTGGCGGGTTCCCTGGATGTACATGTTCCGCGCATACCAGTCTCCTTGCTTCGGCGCCCCCTGAGGTCCCCAGTGAGCCCAGATGCCGAACTTGACGTCGCGAAACCACTCCGGGCAGCGATACTGCTTCAACGATTCCCAGTTCGGCTGAAATTGCGGAGCATCGTCGGCGGACAACGCCAGCCTGGAAATCGCCAGGCCCGCCGCCATCGTCTTCAGCGCACTACGTCTGGTCACTCGCATGCATGGACACTCCGCTCGTCGGGTTCCCGGGAACATTTCAGATATACACCGGCCTTGCCCGGCGGACAAGGCCGAAAACGGCCCCATACTTGGATTCCGTATCGCGGAATGGCGGCCGGACAAACCGGGGCAGCGGTACCGCTTCGGCGATTCCCAGGTGGGTGGAAACGGACCGGCGCCGCGTTTTTTGGGCGATCGGCGGCAGCGCGGCCAACTGGAGTGCGCCTCGTCTGGCGAGGCTCATGGGGATTTCCTGGCGCGGCGCTTCATCGTCGCGTACCGCACGGGTCCGATTCTATTGCAGTTGCGAGCGCCCTAGCAGCCAAGCGCCACAGGCGCAAGCCATTCCGCATTGCGGAATGAAGACGGTCCGTCTGATATTGCTGGCCGCGGCCTTATCCCAATTCCTGCGGCCAATCCCATTCCGCAGAATGGAATTTCCGCCTCTCACACTTTTTGCCGGACCGGGATCGGCTCTGGGCAGTATAAGGTAAACCCATTCCGAACGGGAGGACTCTGTATGTCTCGCCTGTCAATTTCGCTACGATGCGCGGCTC
>Ga0326728_10003603_pt1 | contig 47597 bp, 44 predicted proteins | sample MB3enrmetagenome_FD_207602 | JGI IMG/M metagenome (GOLD analysis project Ga0326728, IMG submission 207602) | Lab enriched peat soil microbial communities from McLean, Ithaca, NY, United States - MB31MN | ecosystem: Environmental > Terrestrial > Soil > Wetlands > Peat | place: USA: New York...
TGCTGACCGAGCAGGGCCGGCTCCTCGAGGAGATCGGACTGCTCCCCCGCTCGCAGGAGCTCCTGACCGAAGCGGTCGCCCTCGCCCGACGCGGGACCGAGGCCGACCTCGAGCTCGGGCGGGCGCTTCTCGGCCTCGCCCAGACCCTGACGACCCGGAACGAGTACGAGTCGGCCGAGCCTCTGGCGGCCGAGGCGCTCGAGCGGTTGGAGAAGGTCGGGACCCCGCGGGACCTCATGGCCGGGCACCGGGTCATCGGGACCATCGCCTGGCGGCGCGGCGAGTTCGGCCGAGCCGAGAACCACCAACGGGCCGCGCTCGAGATTGCCGAGCGAGAGGGGACCCCCCTCGAGCTCGGGCATGCGCTCGTGGATTTCGCGAACTCGCTCGTACCGGTCGGTGCCCCCAAGATCGAGCCGGCGCTCGAGCTCTACAGCCGGGCCGCCACGCTGTTCGAAACGGCCGGAGAGTTCGGAGCGCGGGCACGGGTGCTCATGAACCAGTCGGTCATGGAATACCACACGGACCGGCCCGAGGATGCCATCCGGGACCTCACAAAGGCAATCGAGGCGGCGGACCGCTCCCGGTCCCCGATCTGGATCGGCTACTGCAACCTGAACATGGCCCAGTGGCAGGCGGAGCGCCACCACCCCGAGCTCGCACGGGCGCCCCTCGCCCGCGCCATCCAGGCGCTCGGGTCGATCGGGGACCGGCTCGGCGACCAGCAGGTCGCGATGACCGAGGGGATGATCGCCGAGGCTGGAGGGGACTACCTGACAGCGGAGGCCCACTACCGGGTTGCTCTCACGAAGGCCCGAGAGCTCCAGATCCCGGCCGAGATCTCGGAGATGCTCTTCCGGCTTGGGTACCTCGCGGCGGAGCGAGGCGAGCGGGCTGAGGCCCGCCGCTGGCTTGCCGAGGCCCGTACGTCCGGGGTCGCGAACTTCCGTCCGGATTTCGCCGCGCGTCTGGAGCAGCTCGAGAAGTCGATCGGGGTCGACACCTGACCCCCACCGTTATGGCGGCCGCTTGGGTGGCCGACCCGATGCCCTCCCACGAGACGGGTGGCCCTCGCGCGTCGGACGGCTCCCCGCTTCCCGACCGGTCGCTCCCGACGTTCGAGCGGGACGTGCGCCGGATGTTCACGCACATCGCCCAGGGGTACGAGTGGTTCGACCACGTCGCCTCTCTCGGCAACGACCTCCTCTGGCGACCCCGCGCCCTCTGGGACCTCGACCGCTTCCGCCGACCCGGTCCGCTCCACCGCATCCTGGACATCGGGTGCGGGACGGGGGAGCTCGCTCGTCTCTTGGCTCGCCACTACGGAACAACCCGCGTGGTCGGGGCCGATTTCACGCGAGCGATGCTCGAGAACGCCCTCGATACCTCAGCCGGCCGGCCCGAGCGCGGTCGGCTCGAGTTCGCCCGAGCGACCGCGCTCCGACTCCCGTTCGCGGACGGGTCCTTTGACGTCGTGACGAACGCCTTCGTCGCCCGCAACCTCTCCGACCTCTCCGGCGCCTTCCGAGACGTGCGTCGGGTCCTCCGACCGGGAGGCGTCTTCCTAACCCTCGAGATCACGGAGCCCACTTCGACGACGGTCAACCGCCTCTTTCACGCGTACTTCGACCGCGTGGTCCCCTGGCTCGGCGGAGCCGTGGGCAGCTCGGGACCGTACCGCTACCTCCCGCAGTCTTTGCGCTCACTGCCAGACCGAGCGGCAATCCTGAAGCTCCTCTCCGAGAGCGGGTTCCCCCGCATCACGACGCGTCTTCAATCCGCCGGCATCGTCACGACGTTCCTCGCCGAGGCGGGAGGGCCGTCGAACCTGTCGAACGAAAGCCGTTAAGCTCGGACCCCCGGTGTTTCTATCGTGTCGACCCCCGCTTCCGACGCGTTCCGATACGCGCATGCGCATCACGATGAGATCGCCTGGCTGAGCCAGAATACGAACCACCTCGTGCCCAAGGAGATCATCCGCTCCGCCCTCGAGAGCGCCGTCCGGGACCGACGGTTCGAAGGCTACCCGCTCGCGACGGGCGACCCGGAGCTGTTGGACATCATCGCGAAGGACTTCGGCGTCGCCGGCCTCAACCCGTTCCTCACGGGGGGCGGGACCGAGGCGCTGTACATGACCACCCGGGCCCTCCTCTCGTCCGGCGACGAGGTCATCGCCTCGGACCCGAGCTACCTCATCATCCACCGGTTCGTCGAGCTCTGCGGAGCGACCCCCAAGAACCTCGACATCTACGCTCCCCCCTACCGGCTCTCCGCCGACCGGGTCCAGGAGGCGATCGGCCCTCGGACGCGCATGATCCTCCTCATCGACCCGCTGAACCCTCTTGGGTCGGGGTACCCCCGCGACGAGGTCCGCGCGATCGCGGAGCTGGCCCACGACCGCCACATCATCCTGCTCAACGACGTAACGTACCGGGACTTCTCGGACGGCCATGCGCTCGCCGCCGAGTTCGCCCCCGAGGAGACCGTCACCGTCTGGTCCGTCTCGAAGAACTGCGGGCTCGCCGGCCTTCGGCTCGGAGGCCTCCTCGCGCGTCCCGAGCTCCTGAAGACGATCGCGCGGTTCAACACGAACGACCTCGGGGTCAACGTCCTCTCCCAGGCGGCGGCGCTCGCCGCCCTCCGCACGAAGCCGCAGTGGATCGGCGCCGTCGTCCGCCAGACGCGGGCGAACGGGGCTCGGATCCGCGACGTGGTCGCCGGGGTCCCCGGAGCGACCCTGCCCGTCTATCCCTCGCGGGCGAACATGATGGTCATCGACATCGCGCCCACCGGGGTCAGCCCGGACGCCGTGCAGGACGAGATGCTGCGCCACCACGGCGTGTTCGTTCGAGCCGGGAACTACCTCTCCCCGAAGCACGGGGGGCGTTTCGTCCGCGTCTCGTTCTCGAACCCACCGGAGGACATCGAACGGTTCGCCAAGGCGTTCCCGGTCACGATCAAGACCCTCGCGGGGCGCGCGGGCGCCCCCCGGACCGCCTAGCGCGCGGCGAGCCGCACGTCCACCACCAGGTGGTTCCGCCCGGGGCCGTACGGCTTCACGACCCGCACCCGGCTGGGCTCGAGGCGACGGGCCCCCGCGGCCTCGGCCGATGACTCGACGGCCGCCGTGGCGTCGGAGAGCGGGGCCCTTGCATCCGCGACCGTGTGAACGTGGATCCACCCACCGGTCGGTCGAAGGAGCGCGACCGCTCGGGGCACCCACGGGAGCGCGCTCGGCAGGTACCCGAGGAACGCCCGGTCGAACGAGCCTTCGGGAAGGGCGACCGTTCGGTTGTCCCCGGGAACGACCAGGATCCGCTCCTCGACACCGTTCAGGACGGCGTTCTCCCGAAGGTAGCGCACCGAGACCGGGTTCTTTTCCACCGCCCATACGCGCGCGGCGTGGCCGAGGAGCGCCGCGGGGATCGCGAAGTATCCAATCCCGGCGAAGAGGTCCACTACGGTCTCCCCGGGGCGGACCAATCGGCCGGCACGGACCCGCTCGGTCCGGTTCCCGGCCGCGAACATGATCCGGGCCGCATCGAACCGCCAGCGCACGCCGTGCTCGATGACCTCCGTCTCGGTCCGTTCCCCCGCCACGCACCGGACCTGGGGCGTCCGAAGCTCGCCCTCGACCGGGCCGGATTTGACGAGGACCGTTTCGACGCCGAGCTCCTCGCGCCAGGCGTTGCCCAGCAGGGAGTCGTACGGGGCGAGCGTCTCGGGGCGCTGGATGACGAGGACGCGGCCGAGGCGGTGATAACCGCTCGGCATCGCTCGGGCGATTTGGTCACCCGCGACCGCGGCGAGACGACGACGCACGCGCTCGGCCGGGGGAGGGGGACGGACCCTACGCTCGGAGCGCATGGGCCTCGTCACGGAGCGGGTTCGTCAGGCCCCTTCTCGAGGACCATCTCGAGGAACTGCTTCAGATGGGCGATGAGGATCGGGTTGTCGGTGAAGCCGCACGCTTCGAGGCCGGGGGCGGCGAGCAGGGCGTGCGCCCCGTCCGAGAGGGCCTCGGTCGCGCGGAGGTTCTCCCGCGAGACGAACTCCACCCCCTCGGGGATGCGCTGGAGAGGGGTCGTGATGAACGTCACGTGGACCCCGCGCTTCACGGCGTGCTGGATCTTCTTCCCGAGCTCGTCCCTCAGGTCGGCGAGCTGGGGGGTCGTCAGGATGAACGCCCCGGTCGACTGGTCGAGGAGCTCCCCGATCTTCTGGAGGACCTTCTCCCGGCCCGAAAGCAGGTAGACGAGCTGTGGCTCCCCGTGCTCGGCGACGGCGCGGTGGAGCGCCGCGAGCTTCTCGAACACCTCCTGGATCGCGCCCTTCAGGGTCTCGGCGACATCGAGCGGGGGGGTCGGGCGGAACAGGATCGGCTTGCCCCCCGTCGGCTTGGCGTATCCCTTCTGGGCGAGCGACTCGAGGACCTTGTAGGCGCTCGTGCGCGGGATTCCGGCCGCGGTGGCGAGGTTGGCGGCGTCCCCGAGGCCCCGCGCGACGAGCGCGATGTAGGCCCGGGCCTCGTACTGGGTCAGGCCGACCTTCCCGAGCACCTCCGCGGCCTTCCGGAACTCCTCCGAGTTCTGGTTGCCCAGGGAGACGGCCGTCTCCTCGATGGTCGCCATGGCGTGGGCTCGCGGACAGAGCGAAGGGACTTAACCCGGTGGGTGGCCCGAAAACCCCCTAGGGCACGGGTTGGGTGAGCTTGAGGAGCGCGGCGTCCCCGAGCAGGGCCTCGACCTCGTCCTTCGTCAGGAGCTTGCGCTCGACCAAGATCTCCTTCACGGGTCGGTTCGTCCGCTCGGCTTCGTGGATCACCTCGGCGACCTTCATGTAGCCGAGCTTGGGCGTGAGGATGGTTGCGATCGCCGCGGACTTGACCATGTACTGCTCGAGGCGCGCCGGGTTCGCGGTGATGCCGTCCACGCAGGTCCGAGCGAAGACGGGCAGGTAGTTCGTCAGGATCTCCGCGGAGAAGATCACCTCGAAGGTGGCGAGCGGCATCATCACGTTGATCTCGAGCTGGCCCCCCTGGACCGCGAGCATCGTAGCCGTGTCCGCGCCGACGACGTGGAAGGCGATCTGGTCGAGGGCCTCGGCGGCCGAGGGGTTGACCTTTCCCGGCATGATGGACGAGCCCGGCTGGATCTCGGGCAGACGGATCTCGTCGAACCCCGTCGCGGGCCCGCTGCAGAGCAGGCGGAGGTCGTTCGCGATGCGGATCAGCTCGAGCGCGAGCGTCCGGAGCCAGCCCGACGCGGCGCCGAGCGGGAATCGGCTCTGCATCGTCTCGAACGGGTCCCGGGCGACCCGAAGCGGGAGGCCGCTCAGCCGCGCGTACTCTTGGACGGATCGGGCGCGGAAGCCGACGACGGAGTTGAGACCCGTACCGACCGCGCTCCCCCCCAGGGGAATCTCTGCGAGGGCGGCCTCGACGCTCGGGAGAAGCTCGAGGACCCGTTCCAGCACGGTCGCGTACGCGAGGAACTCCGACCCCAGCGAGATCGGTGGAGCGTCCTTGAGGTGCGTCCGTCCCGACTTCGGGAACCGACCGAACTCCTGACCCTTGCGACGCAGGCTTTCGATCAGGGTCGTGACCGAGACCCTCAGGTCCTTGAGCGCGAACATCACCGCGACCTGGGCCGCGGCCGGGTACGTGTCGTTCGTCGATTGGCCTCGGTTCACGTGGTCGTTCGGGCTCATGTACTCGTAGTTGCCGCGGGGCTTTCCCGCGAGCTCGAGCGCGCGGTTCGCCAGGACCTCGTTCACGTTCATGTTGGTCGAGGTCCCCGCCCCGGCCTGGAAGACGTCCACGATGAACTCGGAATCGAACTTGCCGGCGGCCATCTCCTCGGCCGCCTGCTCGATGAACTTCCCGCGCTCGGCGTCGAGACCCCCCTTCTCCACGTTCGCGCGGCAACACGCGAGCTTGAGCTGGGCGTACGACCGGATGAGGTGCTTGGAGGCGCGGAGACCGCTCACCGGGAAGTTCTCCTTGCCTCGTAGGCTCTGGATGCCCCAGTACGCCGATTCGGGAACGTCCCGCGGGCCTAGCGAGTCCTTCTCTTGACGGGATGGAGTCATGCGGTTCCGATGCCGGACCCCCGACAAAACGTTTAGGCCCCTCGGGCCCCTCGGGAGGCCCTCCGTTCCGGGAGAACGAGTGAACTGTGGTTGACCTCCTCCAGCTTACGAGCGACATCGTCGCGGACACGGTCTCGCTCGCCATCCCCGCGCTCCTTTGGGTGGTCCTGTTCCTGGTCGCCTGGGAACGCGAGCCGTTCGCGGAGAGCATCGGGTTCGGTCGGAAGGCGTTCTGGCTGCTCCTCCCCGGGGCGCTCCTCGGCACGTTCGGCATCCTTCCGATCGCTCCCGTCTCCAACGACTGGGTCACGGTGAGCTTCGCCGGGGCGCTCTTCCCCCTCCTCGTCGGGCTGCTCGCTCTCGGTCGTGTCGCGCCCCCGCGCTCCCGGTCGGTGACCCGCCTCCTCGTCCTCCTCGCGGCGGAAGGCGGCTTGCTCTTCCTGCTCGTGCTCCCCGCGACCGCGGGGCTTTCGAACTCCGTCGCCTCCGCGCTCGGCGTACCGGCCTATCTCGGGAATGAGCTCCTGGTCGTGGCCGGGGCGGCTGCCTTCTCCGCCCTCGTCGGGGGGATGGCGCTCGCCTCCGACGACCAGCTCACCCGACGTGTGGCCTTCCTCGTCGCGCTGGCCTCCGCGGTGCTCGTGCTCACGTTCATCGCGTCGAGCGCCATCCCCGGGGTCGGGATCACGGAGGCGTTCCCGTTCTTCTTGGTCCCACCCGTAGCGGCGGGACTCATCGCGGCGGCGTCCGCCCGTCGGGTCTTCCCCAACGAAGAGGGGTTTGCGATCCCCGCCGCGTTCCTGGCGAGCACGTTCGGGGTGCTGCTCGGGGCGGACCTCCTTCGGCAGCCGCCGCTCTACGGGACCGGGCCGGCGGGCCTGTACACGATCGGTGGCGCGGGGATCCTCGACCTGGTGTACATCTCCGGACTCCTGGCCTTCGCCGCGGCGTACCTCGGGCACAGGGCGTTCGGTCGGGATTGGACTCCCGTCGGAACCCCCCTTCCGCCGACCGTGTTCTCCCCCACCACGCGACTCGCGCGAGCGTTCCGCGCCGGTCTCGACGGTCGGCTCTCCGATTCGCTACGGGACTCCGCGGCCGCGAGCCGCGCCGCGGCGGAGCAGGCACGACGCTTGCTCGACGTGGGTCCGGCCACAGAGGACCGGCCCTGGCAGGGTCTCCCCGTTCCGGGGTGGATCGTCGCGGACCAGGCGAACCTCGACGCGATCGCCCGGGAGGGGACCGCCGACGGCCGGGAAGGGTTCCGCTCGTGGCGGACCGCACGGTGGCTGGTCGGGATCGCGAAGGACATCGGCGTCCGACGGTTCGGGACCTTGTGGTCCCGGGTCGCCGCGTTCCTCCTCGACCTGGCAATCGTGACCGCACCGGCGGTCGCCCTGTGGGTCGCGATGCTCCTCACGATGTCCGGCGGGTTCTCGGACGCGCTCGGGAACGTGACGTTCAATGCCGCCATCTTCGGCTTCATCGCCTGGGCGTTCCTCTACTTCGTGCTCGCCGAGACGTTCTGGGGGACGACCGCGGGAAAGCGCCTCCTTGGCCTCGAGGTCCGGGAACGTACGCTCGAGCCGCCGAGCGTACTATCGTCCTTGGTCCGCAACACGACCGTGCTCCCCCTCCTTACCGTGGTCGGCATCGGGGTCGCGATCGCGCTGACGTTCGGTATCAAAGGCGGGACGACGACCACGCTCACCCTCGGCGGGGTGGCGCTGCCCGTGGGGATCCTCGCGCTCTTCGGGGTCCTGTCGTTCGTCCTCGGAGGCGTCATCCTGCTCGGAGCGGGCGCGGTCGTGCTGATCGCTGCGACGGGCGAACGCCAGCGCCTCGGGGACCTCTGGGCCGAGACCTGGGTGGTCCGGCGGGGAGCTTCGCGCCCTAGTGACGGGACGATTCCGAGGGGGGCGGCGGGGACGATATCGCCGCCGAGCCCCCCGGGGCCGGGCCCGTTCGGCTGAGCGGGATCGCGATCGACGAGACGTTGGCTTCGCGTCCCTCACGGTTCACGAGACGCTCGGTGTCGATCACGATGGTGCCTAGGCTCACTTGGCCCTCGAGGAAGCGGCGCCGGACCACCTCGACCACGTCGACCGCCTTCCCGATCGCGTTCCCGCGGGCCTTCACGACGACCGGCCCGGCCCCCGAGTTGAGCTGGCTCACGACCTGGAAGACGTAGGTCATGGTCGGCTTCTGGCCGATAAACACGGTCGCGCCGGTCGGTCCGTGGTCGGTCATGGGACGGTCGCCACCCCCTCCCCGTACAAGGCGTTTTGCGGCCTTGGCTCGGACGCCCCGCCGGGGTGGGTCGCGCTCGTAAAGGTTATCGCCAAAACCCATTACGCGCGAGAGGCCCGTGCAGGGGTGGCCCAGCTTGGTCAAAGGCGCTAGGTTGAGGTCCTAGTCTCGTAGGAGTCCGTGAGTTCAAATCTCACCCCCTGCACTCTCTCCTCATCGGGGTGTGGACGTAGGAGACCGTGACCCCCGTCGGCGAATTGAATAGAGAGGGCCCCGAATCTCCGGGCGGGCGCCGAAGCGTGAGTACGATCGCCTCGAGAACGACGGGGGCGGTACGGTTCCGGCGCGCGGACCCCAGGTCCTGCGATTGCCCTTGTGGTGAAACCGCGCTTTGTCGGGGTCGTCGCGTCAAATCGGTACCCAGGCAGTCATTCTTATCGCGGGCTCGCCACTCCAACCTCCACGGCCATGGCGGACCCAGGTTGGCCATCGCCCTCGCCCGAGGATGAGGAGCTCCCGCCGGAGGAATCTCGGTGGACGATCCTCATCCTAGGAGCGATACTGGGCGGGATCGCAGAGCTGCTCTATTGGATGGCCTTACACCCCGCCTCCTTCGGTCTTCCTGCGGGAACCCCAGGGTCCGGTCCGATGGCGGTGATCTTCGCCGTCTTCTTCGCGGTTGCACTGCCGATTCCTTGGTACCTCTTCGTTCGACGGCGGCTGACCCGGCTAGGACGGTGGGAGCCCACCGAGGAGCCCATCGACACTTCTCCGACGATCTTGAGAAGACTCTACGACCGTCGGATAATCACCTATCAACAGTACCAAGAGATGATGATGGAAATCGGGGCACCCCCTACCCCCCCGTAACGAACGGGTGCGCCGGAGCTGCGCAGTCGAAACTTCAGCACGGAACTTTCCGCGTGGGCGGGATTCCGCGTTGCGGCCGCCCGCGGCGGTTCACTCGATTACGCGACCCCTCGCCCGCGTCCGTGTCCAGGAGCTTCCTCGCTCTCGTGCCGCCGCTCGTGAACTGAACCCATCAAGGAGCCACACCCCCTGCACCTCTCCTCTGCTCGTTGTTGCTGGCACAGCCACTCCGTGAACTGTGCGTGCGAAAGGGAGGGACCTTCCGCATGGAACGCAAAACGGCATCGGTGGCCCTCGGCCCCCTCGTGGTCGGATCAGCGACCGCGCCCGCCCGTATGGGACGGGAGAGAGGGGCGCGGCCATTCCGGGAGACGGACGGGTTCGAAGGGCGGCAACGTCGGTCAACGGCTCGGAATTGACCGGCGAAAGGCTGGCTCGACCAGCCCGGGGGCGCACGGTCTATCGCTGGGAGAACGTCATCTGCGCCAGCGCGGAGTACGCGTCGCGCCTCGCATCGATCTCGGCGGGATGGGCATGGTACGTGGGGTCGTTGGTCGCAATGAGGCGCATCGCGTTCAGCGCCGCCTGCTGGGCCCAGTTCCGCAGGTGCTCCATGGAATGAAAGTAGAATCCTCGTAGATTCTCAGGCAGGTTCGCCGGGTAGGTCGCCACGCGAACCGCGGGGGTCCCCTTCAGGATGGGACTGCTGCACCAAGGGCACAAATGGCTCCCGTCCGCCATCGGGAGGGTTTCGAGGGTAAAGGGGGCTTCCATCGACCCGGTAAGGCGTTTCCGGTCCTTGAGACTTGCCGTGCCCACTTCCGCTACTGGCGTCCCTCGCGCCACTTCAGCGGCTTTTCGCTGGCCCGGCGTCCGGCCTTTCCTCGCCGCTTCGACGTGCCGCCCGTCCGGTAGATACGACGTGCGGTCTCGTTCTGCGTCTCAGGACGTTCCCCGGCCAAGCTGGAAAACGTGTCGGAGACGGGCCCGCGTGCCGAGCGCTGAGCGCCTTCCTCGCGCTTGGCCACTTCTCGATCCTTGGCCCGCTTTTCCGCTCGCCCCATACGGTGACCTAAGGCGCGGCCGGTTAAAGAGTCGCCGGGCCTTGGAGAGGGCTTGGACAACGCGACAGATGAAGGACCGGCTCACCCCCTGAATGGCGTGGAGGAGAACCCTATCCAAAGGGGTGACCCGCCGGCGGTCGGACCGCCCACCGTTCGTAGGGCCCAGGGGGCGCCAGCGGTACCTGTTAGCGGGTTTCCGCGCGAGAGATCACGGTACTGGTCGGGGGAGGGGAACCGAACTCTTGGAAGGCGGCGTGGTCGAGCGCACGCGGGTCACGTGCGCGAACCCTTCCTCCACAGCCTTCACGTTCAGGGGGATGTACGCGGCCTTCCGCCCGGTCAGGAAGTGACCGAACACCTCCCGGATCCCCTCGATCTCGGCTTGGAGGTTCTCGCCACTGACGGCGAGGCATGCCCCGAACATCACGCTGTTCGCAGCGATCGCCGTATCCTTGCCTTTCTCCGGGCTGTAGTCCCGCAGCCCGCCGGCGATCTCGGTCGCGGGTACCTCGGCGACCGTCACGTCGGTGCGTTGGGGGATCTCCTTCACGAGCGAGCTGTTGACCAGGAGGGTCCCTCCCGCCTTGAGCAGGGGAAGAAAATCCAGGGAGGGGCGGTTCATCACGACCAGGATATCCGGGTCCTCGACGATGGGGGAATCGATCCGCTCGTCGGAGCTGACGACATAGCACTTCACCTTCCCTCCACGGGTCTCGGGCCCGTAGGAAGGAGTGTAGGCGACGTGCCGCCCCCGGACGAGGTTGAAGTAGGCGAGCCAGTTCGCGAGCTCCAGGACCCCTTGGCCCCCGTGGCCGGCGAGGATCGTCTCGATCTTCATCGCTTCTCCACCCCGAACTTGTCCTTGAAGAGTCCCGGCGGGAATACCTTCGCCAGCACGTCGGCCGCGTACTGCTTCGACTTCAGGATCGACATCTTCCAGTTGATGTTGCAGGTACTGACGAACTCGACGAAGGAGAATCCGCCCATCTCCTGGACCCGAAACGCGTTCTTCACGGCCCGTTCGCCTTCGATCGACCCGCGAGCGTTGTAGAAGTCGGCTGCCGGGGTCGGTGTCACGGGCAGGACGACCCGCTTCACATAGGCCGGGGCCTCGAGGGTCGCGAGAAGTTTCGATGCGTCGATCGGGGCCCCCGTGCTGGCGATGTCCCTCCCGTGGGGTGTCGTCATGGTGACCATCCCCTCCGGTGAGGTGGGAGCCATCTGGCCACCGGTCATGCCGTAGATCCCGTTGTTGACCAGGAAGACGGTGATCGGCTCGCCCCGGTTCGCCGCGTAGATGAGCTCCGACAGGCCGATGGAGACCGCGTCACCGTCTCCTTGGACCGCGAAGACCAGGAGCTCGGGGTGCATCCGCTTGATGCCCGTCATCACGGCCGGCGCCCGTCCGTGGGGGGACTGGATGGCATCGACGTTCAGATACTCGTGAGCGAGAACGCTACACCCGACGGAGTCGACCAGGACAGTTCGTTCCCTCGCGCCCATCTCATGGAGAGCGTACGCAATGAGGCGCGTCAGGGTCCCGTGCTCGCAACCCGCGCAATAGTGGGTGGGCTTGCCGGTGAGCGTGGGCAACGGGCCGAGCTTGACCTCGTAGTGCCCTTCGACCTCGATCATCGGGCCATCACCTCCACCTCGCGAACGATCTCCGAGGGCGAAGGGAACAGCCCTCCGACCCGTTGCAGCGCCCCGATCCGGGCTCGGCCGCCGGTCGCGAGCTGCACATCCTGTATCATCTGGCCCGTGTTGAGCTCGACCACGAGGAACTTCTGGACCCCACGGTCGACGAGCGCCGCGAGCTCCCCCTTCGGGAAGGGGGAGAGGGTGATCGGTCGCAGGAGACCCACTCGGACCCCCTTGGCGCGGAGCACTCCGACCGCGCGCTGGCACAGACGCGCGCAGATCCCGTAGGCGACGAGGATGATCTCCGCGTCGTCGGTGTCAAACTTCTCGGACCTCTGCTCCGAGCGTTCGACCTCCTCGAACTTCGAGCGAAGATGCTCGGAATGGCGGCTCAGCTCTGGGAGGTCGAGATGCATCGAGCTGATGACGTGCCGCTCGGGACCTCGGGCCCCGGTGGTCGCCCAGGAGGTGTCGAACTTCAAGGCCGGGACATCGGGGAACATGAGGTCCTCCTTGAGCTGTCCCAGGAAAGCGTCGGTGAGGATGATCACCGGGGTTCGATACTTGTAGGCCAGAGAGAACCCGAGCGAGGGGAAGGCCGCCATCTCGGGCACCGAACTCGGCGCGAGGACGATGTTGCGGTATCCTCCATGTCCCCCTCCCTTGGTAGCCTGGAAGTAGTCGGTCTGCTCCGGCCCGAGGTTACCAAGGCCCGGGCCCCCCCGGTTCACATCGACGACGAGCATCGGGAGCTCCATCCCCGAGGCGAAGGAGATCCCCTCCTGCTTCAGGCTGAACCCGGGACCGGAGGTGGCGGCCATCGCCTTGGCGCCCGTCGCGGCCGCTCCGATGACCATGTTGATGGCCTCGAGCTCGCTCGATGCCTGGAGAAAGACCTTGAACGAGGGGTACTGCGGATTGCCGAACTCGGCCGCGAGGGTTTCCGGGATCTCGCTCGAGGGTGTGATAGGATACCCGAAAAAGGCGTTGAGCCCCGTCCGGAGGGCCCCGTAGGCGATGGCCTCGTTTCCCTTGAGGAAGTCGCGCGTCGTGGTCATGCCTTCCACCTCGAAACCTCGATGATCGCGAAGTCCGGGCAGACCCAATAGCAGATGCCGCACGCCGTGCAGGCTCCCTTCTTCCCGTGATATTCGAACTCGGCCGGGTGGAAGCCGCTCCGGTTCAGGGAGCTGGAGAGGTGGAGGTTCTGCTGCGGACATGCCACGACACAGAGGTCGCAGCCCTTGCAGCGTTCCGCATCCACGACGACCCGTGATTTCGGAATCTCAGTGGTCACCGTGCTCGCCATCGTTTCCGTACTCCGCACCGATGCTAGTTAAGCGAAGGGTCACGTTCTCTTGACGCGAGTCCCGGGACGACCGGGCCGTCGACCCACATGGTGTGGCGTCGCAGACCCCAACCGAGGTCGGTGGGTGGTCGCCCGTTGTCGTCAGGCAGGGGACCCCTTGGTTTCTTTCGACCCATGATCTCACGACCTCGGATTCGATACGTTGCAAACTGTCCCGCAGACTCTACGCACGACGCCCGAAGGGTCGGGCCGTCATCCCTACCGTTACGCCGCGAGCGGATGAGGTCTTGCTATCGCCTAGGGAAGTGCTTCCACCGACCCGACGCGGTCCCCGGGAACTCCTTCTTCCGCGTCGCTACGTCCCGTCGACCCCCGTGGGAGGGAGTCGGTCCGACCCGGCGATACTTTCTACCACTGTCGACTGACGATATCGATGGTCCAGCGGACGGGCCCCATTTCGCCGGCGGCGAGCGCTCTTGGGCTGCTCGCGACGCGACTCGAGCGTCTCCGAGCGAGCCTGATCGAGCTCGAGCAGGCGGTCGACCTCACACCGTACGGCGCGCAACGGGACAGCGCGCGCAACCTGCTGCACTACCTCGCGTTCCGGCGATTCGACCTGCGTCGTGACCAGACCCGCCTCTCCCACTGGGGTCTGTCATCGCTCGGCCGGTCGGAAAGCCACGTCCTCTACAACCTCGATGCCGTGCTCGGTGGGCTCGACCGGCTTCGCGGTCGGTCTCCGACCGCTCGCCCCGCCCCGCCGGTTCCGGACCCGGAACGGGGTCGGCGGATCCTCGCGCGGAACGCTCGGAAGCTCCTCGGCCCGACGCGGCCCGGGCGGGCCGTGCGCATCATGGTGACGATGCCCGCCGAGGCTGCGACGGATTACGGGCTCGTACGCGAGCTGGTCGAGAGCGGGATGGACTGCGCCCGGATCAATTGCGCGCACGAGCGACCGGCCGACTGGGCCCGGATGATCGCGCACCTCCACCGCGCCGAGGCGGCTGTCGGCCGCCACTGCCGCATCGAGATGGACCTCGCGGGACCCAAAATCCGGACCGGGACGATCCGACCCGGACCGGCGGTCCTGAAGTTGCGCCCCAAGCGAGACCCGGTCGGGCACGTGACGGTCCCCGCCTCGGTCTGGCTCGTTCCGTACTCGAGGTCCCCACCGGAATCCCCCGGCCTGGAGACCGTCACGGTCTCGGGAGGTTGGCTGCGCCGTCGTCGCCTGCGAGAGCTGGTCGACTTCATCGACGCGCGGGGTGCCCGTCGCACGCTCCGCCTCGTCGAACACGTCGGGAACCGGTACCGCGCTGAAACGGGCAAGACGTGCTACCTCACGTCGGGGACGCGGCTCGTCGCGACGCTTTCGAGCGGACAGGAGGACATGGCCTCGGTCGGACCGGTCGCGCCTCTGGAGCAGCGCATTCGCCTGCGCGTCGGTGACCGTATCACGGTCACGGCACGCCCGGACCCGGGCGAGGACGCCCGTCGGGACGCCGACGGCGAGGCCCTGCGGCCCGCCCACATCGCGTGTACGGCCCCCGAGGCGCTGCGGTTCGTGCGCCGCGACCAATCGATCTGGTTCGACGACGGCCGGATCGGCGGCATCGTCCGCTCGGCCAGCTCGGACCGGCTCCAGGTCGAGGTCACCCATGCCCCCCCGCTGGGGGCATGGCTCGGGGCCGACAAGGGGATCAACTTCCCCGACTCCGAGATCGAGATACCGGCGATCTCCTCGAAGGACCGGGAGGACCTGCGGTTCATCGCACGCCACGCCGACCTGGTTGGCTACTCGTTCGTCCATACAGCGTCGGACCTCGGTCACTTGCGGGACGAGCTCGCTCGCCTCGGCCGTCCGCGGATGGGCATCATCCTCAAGGTCGAGACACGGCGGGCGTTCGAGGAGCTCCCCGGGATCCTCCTCGCGGCCATCCGCCAGCCCCCGGTCGGCGTGATGGTCGCGCGCGGCGACCTGGCGGTCGAGGTCGGCTACGAGCGGCTGGCGGAGGTCCAGGAGGAGATCCTCTGGCTCTGCGAGGCCGCCCACCTCCCCGCGATCTGGGCCACGCAGGTCCTCGAGGGGCTCACGAAGACCGGGCTTCCCTCGCGCGCGGAGGTTACGGACGCCGCCATGGGGGTCCGGGCCGAGTGCGTCATGCTGAACAAGGGTCCGCACGTCGGGGTCGCGGTCCGCGCTCTCGACAGCATCCTTCGGCGGATGCAGTCGCACCAAGCGAAGAAGACGGCGATGCTGCGCCACCTCAACGTGGTGGAGCGGTTCTTTTCGGGACGGCACGCGAGCCGACACGACCGGGGCGTGCGAACGTCCCGGCACGCGCGCTAGGCCCGGGAAGCGGCTGCCTCGCTAGCCGAGGGGGAAGTCCGCGGAAGGGACGGGGGAAGGGGGTCGAGCGGGGAGCCGCGCGGGGCAACTTGTGTTTTAAGGCCCTGCACCCCTGTATCCGGTCGGTCGAATGGCCGAGGAAACCGCGGTCTGCCCGAAATGCGGCACGACGGTCCCCGTGGAGGCGCTGGTCTGCCCCGAGTGCCACAGCCTCCTCCTAGAGACCACGTTCGCGGGGAGCGTGGTGCCCTCGACTCCGCTCGCACCGCTTCCCCCCCCGGTGACCGACGAACCCGCGCCGAGACGTACCGCGCCCTTGCGCCCGGTGCGAACCGGCGCTGCGGATGCTCCGAACCCGTTCGCCGCCGAGCTCGCGCGTCGCCTCACACGGCTCAACCAGTGGGCGGAGGGGGTCCAGGCGCTCGGAGTCCAGCTCCCGCGGCTTCCCGCGTGGGCCGAGGAGTCCGCACGGACGGCCGTCAACCCCGAGCCGTGGGCCGAGGTCGTCCGCGGGATCGAACGGATCGCGCAGAAGCGGGTTGTCGGAGCGTTCGAGGAATGGGAGAAGCGGACGAAGGCCCGCCTCACCCGCCTCGAGGCCTACGCGGTGGACAGTCGGCTCGAGCGGGACCAGATCGAGGACGCCCTCCACTCCGCCCGGACCGGCGACGTCGCCCAGGCGCTCTCGTCGTTCCAGCAGGTCGACCGGGTCGTGACGCTCAAGGAGCACCACCTCGACCAGGCCCGAGAGGAGCTCGAGCGGGTCATCGCCCTCCTCCACGACATGCAGGCCCTCGGGATCGAGCCGCCGCAGGACTCGACCGAGGTCGCGGACGACCTCGAGCGCGAGCTCCGTGCCGGGAAGCTTGCCGCATTGAAGCAGCAGATCCGTGCGATCCGGCTCCAGGCCGTGACCCGGCTGAAGGCGGGCCTCCCCCAGTACATTTCCGAGTACGGCGACTACCTCCTCAGCGAACGAGCGCACGGGGTCGCGACCGAGCTCGAGGCGATCGAGCTCGCGCGTGGGGCAAGGGAGTTCTTCCGGGGACGCCCGGAGGACGGCGTCCGCCGGCTACGGGGACTCCAGCAACGCCACGGGATGCCGCCGAACCGGCCCGCCGCGCACTCCGCTCTTCCGCCTTAGACGAGCCGTTCCCAGAAGTTGACGTCCTCGCCCCACTCGTGCTGGTGGAGCACGCCCACGAGGGTGAACCCGAGGCGCTGGAAGAGCGCCGTCGCCGGCCCCAGGCCGTGGAGGGAGTCGACCCATATCGATGCGACGTTCCCCTTCTTGGCCCACTCGATCGCGGTCGCGACCAGCGCGCTCGCCACGCCCTGGCGACGGACCTCCGGATCGACCACGAGATGCACCATCCGACAGGTCCCGTGGTGGAGCTCACAGCCGACCACGCCCACCAAGCGGCCGTCCTTCCGGGCCGCGAAATACGTGACGCCTCCCATCCAGCTCGTGAACTCGAGCGGGGTCGGCTGCCACGCCTTCACGAGCTCGGCGGGCACACCCGACGGGGCGGGGTCCCAGACCTTTCGGTACAGGCTGCAGATCGCCGGGACGTCCTGGTGCGTGACCCGTTCGACCGCGAACGCGCCCGACGGTTTCTCGGCCGAGGGTCCCGAGCGCTCGCCTCCCCGGACCGTTTCCTGCTCTGGTGCCACTCTAGGTTCTCCGTCGGGGGAGTGTACGGCTGTAAGCGCGCGGTCGCTCTTGAACGTTGCCCACGCGTTCGCCCGGAAACGCGCGTGATGGGCGCCCGGTCACGGAGTGTTGCGGGACGGGGTGCGCGGGAACGGCGTCGTGTCGCGGATGTGCTCCCGGCGAAGCATCCAGCGAAGGACCCGCTCAACCCCGAGGCCGAAGCCCGCGTGCGGGACGTTCCCGTGCCGCCGAAGGTCGAGATACCACTCGTACTCCTCCGTCTTCGCGCCGACCTGCGTGATCCGCTCCTTCAGACGGGGGATGTCGGTCTCGCGGCACGAGGCACCGACGATCTCGCCATACCCCTCGGGACCGAGGAGGTCCGTCGCCTCCACCGTTCGCGGGTCGTCCGACGAGCGGAGCATGTAGAACGCCTTCAGCTCGCGCGGGTAGTGCGTGACGAAGAGCGGCGACGCGCTCTCGAGCGTGAGCGCCCGCTCCTCGGCGGTAGCAAGGTCGCTCCCGAACTGGACGGGGAAGCCGAGCTTCACGAGCCGGTCGATCGCCTCCGCGTAGCGGATCCGAGGGAACGGGGCGCGGATCGCGAGGAGCTCCTCGGGCGGTCGGCCGAGCATCTTGAGCTCCTTCGGACGGCGTTCCGCGACCGTGTGGACCACCGCCACCATCATTCGTTCGATGAAGTCGATGAGCCCGTCGAGGTCGCACCAAGCGAGCTCGATCTCGAGGTTCAGGAACTCGGTCAGGTGCCGGGGGGTCCGGGACTTCTCGGCGCGGAACGAGGGGGTGAGCGCGTAGACCCGCTCGTGCGGGAACAGGAGCGCCTCGAGGTAGAGCTGGGCGGTCTGGGAGAGGTACCCCGGACGGCCGAAGTAGTCAAACTGGAACGCCTCGGACCCGCCTTCCGCGGCGTTCCCGGTGAGGATCGGGGGGGTCATCTCGAGGACGTCCTCCTGCTCGAGGAACTCCCGGAAGGCGCGCAACAGCTCGGCCTTAACGCGGAAGATAGCGACGTTCTCCTGGGAGCGGATCGCGAGGTGGCGCTGGTCGAGCAGGAACTCCTCGGTCTGGTCGGAGAAGATGGGGAACGGCTCACCGGAGTCGACCACTTCGACCCGGCTCGCCCGGACCTCGCGGCCTTCTGGGGCCCTTCGGTCCTCGGCCACCGTCCCCTCGACCGACACCGCGCCCTCGATCTGCACGTGCTCGGCGGCCGCGTACGCCTCGTCCCCGAGCGCGTCCCGGCGGGCCGTCACCTGGACCGACCCCGTCCGGTCCCGCAGGAGGAGGAAGAGGATCCCTCCGGACGAGCGGGTCCGTAGGACCCAGCCTCGCAGTCGGACGGGCGTGCCGAGCGCGTCGGGAGCGAACACGCGGGCGACATGGTCGGGGACTCGAGCGCTCACGAGTACTCCCGCCACTTGTGGCCGCACTTCGTGCATTCGAAGATCCGCGTCTCGGGCTCGTCGGACCCGCGCGTCTGCCGAAGCACCCAGTAGGCCTCGCCGTTCGAGCACTTCGGGCAGGTCTCCGCGGTCTTCGGCAAGGTGACGTGCCTCGTCTCCACGACCGCGACCTTGCCCCGTCCGCTCGCATCGGTCTGGCGGACCTCGACCCCGCGACCGAGCGGGACCTGCTTACCGCACGCCGAGCAGTGCCAGACGCCCGCGGCGCGGTCGGGGCGCATCAGTCGTTTGCAGGAAGGGCAGAACATAGTGGAGGGTTCGAGAAAGCGGAGGCGCGGTATTTGACGCTTCGCTGGTCGGCCCTCAGCCGATGACCTGGTCCGGGGTCCCCGCACTCGATGGAGAGGCTTCGGGGGACGCGACCGAGAGCGGGAGGGGGGATGGTTTGGCGTTCGGGGCGAGGAGCTTGCGCATGTGCTCCCACCGTCGGGTGAGGTCCGCCTGCGTTCCGATGTCGTGTCGGACGTAGTAGTCGCCCCGTACGTAGGCGAGGGCGGCCTCCACACGGCTCCCGGCCTCGTGGATCGCGCTCGCTTCCCCGACCAGGGCGAGGCCGCGCGAGGAGCTCAGGCGCACGACGCCCGGGCCGGCGGCGTCCACGCTCCCGTAGACGAGATGGACCCCGGCGGCCTCGATCGCGCCCGCGTCGACCGTGACGAGGCCTCCGGGCTTCGGCTGGTCGCCGTAGCCGGGGGGCACGACGTACTTGACGACCGTCGCTCGGAGCCGAAACCGTAGGAGGTTAGGGTCGACCCTGCCGGTGGCCACTCCGTAGAGGAGCGCGGCGAAGTCCCCCGGCTCGTAGAGCGCGAGCGCATTGATCCCCTCGGGGTCGCCGAGCCGGGCGTTGAACTCGACGAGCCGGGGGCCGTTCGCGGTCAGCATGAAGCCGCCGTAGAGGATCCCGCGGTACGGGAGGCCCTCGGCGCGAAGGGTCGCGGCCGTCTTCTCGATGAGCCCGATCGCGAGGTCCCGGTCGGCCGCGGAAAGGAACGGTAGCAGGTGGTCCCGTTGGGAGTACGACCCCATCCCGCCCGTGTTGCGACCATGGTCCCCTTCGAGCGCCCGCTTGAAGTCCTGCACCGCGGGCATCGGGTACACGCCCGAGTCGGTCACGAAGGCCATCTGGCTGAACTCCTCGCCTTCGAGCTTCTCCTCGAGGAGGACCCGTTGGCCCTGGGCGAGGATCGACTTCGCGTAGGCCGCTCCCTCCTTCGCGTCGAGGAAGTCGGACCCCTGGACCCAGACCCCCTTGCCCGCGGTGAGGCCGCTCGGCTTCACGACGAACGGGCCCGCGAAGCCGGTAACGGCCCGGTCGACCTCGTCGGCGGTCGTCGGAGCCGCGAACTTCGGCTGGCCGGCGACCCCATGCCGCTCCAGGAGCTCGCGACAGAACAGCTTGGAGGTCTCGATCTGGGCGGCGGACCGGTCGGGACCGACCGTGGGGATCCCCGCGGCACGCAACGCGTCGGCGACGCCGGCCGCGAGCGGGGCCTCGGGCCCGATCACCGCCGCCTCGGCCCGTGCCTCCTTCGCGAACGCCACGACCCGGGCGGCGTCCGTCGGGTCCATCCGCGCAGAACGCTGGGCGAGCCGCTCGAGGCCGGGGTTCGCGTTCGAGCTCGCGACCAGGAGCTCGGAGCCCGCCCGGTGGAGCGCGAGGGCGATCGCATGTTCTCGGGCGCCGCCACCGACCACGAGGAACCGCATGGTTGCGTTTCGGTGGAGTCGATGAACGCTATATTATGGCCGTCGGCGGGGGACGTCAGCGGCGGACGCTCCAAGGTCGCTTCCGCCACGCTTAAGAAGCGCTCGCAAGTGGCCGGGCTTCCGGGGCCACCGATGGAGATTCGCGTCGTCGAAAAGGAGCACGACCTCCTGCGGGTGGAGTTCCCGAAGGGCGAGGAGACCCTCCTCATCCCGCTCGTCGAGGCGCTCCAGAAGGAGGAGAAGGTCGTCGAGGCTCGCTACTACCTGGGCCACCCGTACCTCGACCGCCCCACGCTCTACCTGAAGACGAAGGGGGAGAAGCCCCAGCAGGTCCTGAAGCGGGTGCTCAAGGACCTCACGGACCTCTACGGGGACCTCCTGACGGACTTCGAGAAGAAGGCGGACAAGGTCAAGACCTGACGAGAAGCGGGCGATGCTGAAGGAGTGCGCACAGCACGGGTACTTCCGGGCCGAGAGCTGCCCGGTCTGCGGCCAGCCCGGACGGTTCCTGATGAACGACCGGGAGCTCGACCACCTCGGCCGGATCGTGACCGGGATCCTCCGGCACTTCCCGGACCGTTACCAGCTCCCGATCGACCCCCAAGGGTGGGTCGCTCTCCCCCAGATGGTCCGTGCGATCTCGCAAAAGCATCCAGCTTACCACTGGCTACGCCCCCAGCACCTGGTCGCGATCGCCGAGACCGATGCCAAGGGTCGCTACGAGATCCGGGACGACCGGATCCGGGCCACGTACGGGCACACGGTCGACCTGGACCTCGACCTGCCCACCGAGAACATCCCCGACTACCTGTACTACCCCGTCACGGCGGAGGAAGCGTCGATCGTGCTCGAGGTCGGTCTCAAGCCCTCGGACCGGAAGAAGGTCCACCTTTCGAAGACCGCGGCGGACGCTCAGGCCGCCGGTAGGGTTCGGACCCCCGAACCGGTGATCCTCGAGGTGGACGCGAAGCGCGCCCGAGAGGGGGGCCTCGTCATCATGAAGGCCGGGAAGACCGTCTACCTTGTCGACCTGGTGCCTCCCGAATACCTGAAGCGGTCCGAGGCGCCCCTTCCGGCCGACACGCCCGCCGAGCCGGACGCGGACGCCTAGGCGACGCGGCGCATTCCTCACCGCCGCGCCCCGCGGTCGCAGAGCCTTGCCAGCCTTCCGCACTACGGTCCCATCGGATAGGTGCGGCCCTTCCAAGCGACCGTTCTCTTCCGTAGTCCTCGACCGAGTGACGTCACGAGCAACACTACGTAGTATCCCACCGCGGCCGGATAGAGGAGGCCGTAGACCGCGGGGGCCCCCACGGACCGGGCGAAGACGACGTGCTTGCCGAAGAGCGCAACGTAGAGGAAGCCGCCCAGGAGGGTCAACCCGAAGCTGCCCGTGACGAGCGCGAACGGGAGGAGGCCAAGGGGCAGGAGGAAGAACCCGACCAGCCCCGCGATGGAGGCGACGAGGCGCGCGGCAGAGAACTCGGTCCCGTGCACGTTCTTGAGGAGACCCTCGAACATCTCCGAACGGTTCCGGTACATCCGGGTCTGGGCGAGCTGGGGAGCCCACGCGAACCTGAGCGTGCGACCGGACGCCCGGTACCGGCGGGCGATCGCGACGTCCTCGAGGACAATCGACCGGACGGCCTCGTGGCCGCCCATCGCCTCGTACACGGTTCGCGGCGTGAGCCAGAACTGCCCGTTCGCCATCGCGCTCTTGGAGCGCTTTCGGTTCACGTGCGAGGCGCGGAAGTACGTGAGGACGACCTGGATGTAGAAGGGCAGCACCAACCGCTCCCAGAAGCTCTGCATGTCGACGGCCGGCCCGATCGACGCGAGGTCGGCATGCTCTCGTTCCGCCCACGCGAGCGCCGTCCGGACCGCGGCCGGGTGGGTGCGGACGTCAGCGTCCTCGAAGAGGAGCCACTCCCCCGTGGCCGCGTGGGCCCCGCTCCAGCAGGCCCAGTTCTTCCCCACCCATCCGGCGGGCAGCGGGGCTGGGCTGACGCGACGCACCCGGGGCGCCCGGGCGTCGATCACCTCCCCGGTCCGATCGGTCGACTGGTCCTCCACGACGATGATCTCGAGGTCGGGGTAATCCTGGGCCAACAGGTCGTCCAGCGTGGCCGGCAGGTCGAGTTCCTCGTCGCGAGCGGCGACCACCACGCTGACCCGGGGGAGGGACGGGGGGGAGGCCGCCGGCGGTTCCGGGGCCAGCCGTGGCATCTGGACCGCGAGCAGCAGCGCGAACCCCTGGTATAGGAGGACGACGACCGACACCGCGACGAGGAGGAGCTCGAACCAGAGGGGGACCATCGCCCGGCGCAGACCGCCCCTAATAAAGGGCTGGCCCGTGGGCGGGCCGAGCGCTCCGCCGATGGCGACCGTCGAGCACCCGCGGGTCCGGCCCGGCCTTCTCGAGGATCGGGTCTACCAGGAACACATCGCGGAGGTTGCGGTCGAGCGGAACACGCTGGTGGTCCTCCCCACGGGCCTCGGGAAGACCGCGATCGCGCTGCGGGTGATCGCGGAGTTCCTGCTTCGCGCCCCGACCGAATCGGTCCTGCTCCTCGCGCCCACCCGACCGCTCGTCCTCCAGCATGCGGCGAGCGTCACGCGCACCTTGCTCGCGCCCGAGCCCCTGACGCTCACGGGGGCGATCGCGCCGGAGCGTCGGGCGGCGCTCCTGCACCCTCCTCAGGTGGTGGCGGCCACGCCCCAGGTGATCGGGAACGACCTCGCCGCCGGAACCTTCCCGCTGGAGACGTTCTCCCTCATCGTCTTCGACGAGGCGCATCGAGCGGTGGGCGACTACCCGTACGTGGCCATCGCGAAGGCGAACCGCGACGGACCCGGCGCGCGAGTGCTCGCGATGACCGCCTCCCCGGGAGGCAGCCGCCGGCGCATCCGGGAGGTGTGGGCGAACCTCGGGATCGAGCGATTCGAGTACCGCACCGAGCTGAGCCCCGATGTCGCGCCGTACATCCATGGGATCGGCGTGGAGACGGTGGAGGTGCCGGTGCCCCCCGAGGTCCGGTACCTCGCGATCCTGCTCCGCACGGCCGTGCAACGACAGGTGGACGTGCTGCGGAAGCTCGACCTGTTGCCCCCCGGAGAGGCGAGCCGGCGGGTCCTCCTCGACCTCGGAAGCCGCCTGCACCGGCAGATCGGCGCGGAAGAGGCCCAATCGGGCTCGGCCTCGGGGTTGCTCTGGAAGGCCCGGACGACCCAGGCGGCGGCCATGAAAGGGCTCCACGCTCTCGAGCTGGTCGAGACGCAGGGTGTCGACTCCCTGCGGGAGTTCCTCGCCCGCCAGCGACCCAGCGAGGGGCGGCGGTGGACGGCGTCCTTGCGAGCGTTCCTGGGCGACCCCGACGTGGAGGAGGTCGCACGTCGGCTCGAATCCCTCACGGTAGAACACCCGAAGCTCGCGAAGACAGTGGAGATCGTGCAGGACGAGCTCCACCGGAACCCGAACGCGCGGGTGATCGTCTTCTCCCAGTACCGGGGCACCGTCGACCACGTGGTCGAGGAGATCGAACGCCTCCGCGACCCCGGCGTGCGGCCCGCCCGGTTCGTCGGCCAGGCGAGCCACGGGAACGACGTGGGCCTCTCCCAGCGCGAACAGGGGTCCATCCTCGACCGGTTCCGGTCGGGCGAGCGGAACTGCCTCGTCGCGACCTCCGTGGCCGAGGAAGGGTTGGACATCCCCGCGACCGACCTCGTCGTCTTCTACGAACCGGTCCCGGACGTGATCCGTACGATCCAGCGACGAGGGCGCACCGGCCGCGTTCGGACGGGCCGCGCGGTCGTCCTCGTCGCCGAGGGGACGCGGGATGTTGGGCTCCACCGTTCCGCGTTCGCCCGGGAACGGCAGATGCACGATATGCTGGTCGAGATCCAGGACGAGGTCGGGAAGGGCCACGCGCCCCCGCCGCCCGAACGGAAGCGGGTACAGCGGCTCCTTTCGGAGTTCCGCTAGCGTCCGGTGCTTCCGAACCCCCCGGCGCGGGAGCGGACGGGGACGACCTTCCCGTGCCGGAAGACGGCGGGCTCGTCGGAGACGAGGCGGACCTGCCCGATCCGGTCGCCGGCCTCGATCCTGTACCGCCCCTCGAACAGGTAGGTGAGGGGCACGCGGACCTCCCCGGAGAAGTCGGAATCGATCGTCCCGGGGGCGTTCACCATGAGGACCCCGCGACTGCTGAGCCCGCTCCGAGGGCGCACCTCGAGGAACGTCCCGGCAGGGCAGCGTACCTTGAGACCGGTGCGCACGAGCGTGACCCGACCGCGCTCCAGCTCGACCGTTTCGGCACTCGCAAGGTCGAAGCATGCCGACCCGCGCGTGGCCCGGAGCGGAAGCGCGACCTCGGGAACTCCCGGAACCCGCTCGACCCGAATCGCGCGCGGTGGACGAGGCACGCCCCTCGCGAGCTCCTGCGCCTCTTTACGGTTCTCGCGCGGGATTCCTCTCGGACGGGTCCCCCTCGTTTAATAACTCGAGAGATTCGCCGGCCCTCGTGGCGTTCCGGTCCCTCGGGGAGTTCCTGGCCGCGCTCGAGGCGCGCGGCGACCTGGTCCGGGTGACGCGGCCGGTGTCGAGGGACCTCGAGATCACCGAGGTCACGCAGCGGGTCCTCCGGGCCGATGGCCCCGCCCTCCTGTTCGAGAACGTCCCCGGCGCCTCGATGCCCGTCGTCACGAACCTTTTCGGGTCGTCGCGGAGGATCGCCGCCGCCCTCGGGGCGGAATCCGTCGAGGAGGTGGCCGAGCGCGTCGAGCGGCTCGTCCATCTACGGCCCCCCGCGGGCGTGCTGGGCGCCGTCCGGGACCTCTCGGGAACGATCGAGACCCTGTCGACGCTCCGGTCTCTCGCCCCGAAGCGGGTTCGCTCCGCACCCTGCCAGGAGGTCGAGGAGCCGACGGTCGACCTCGGCCGTCTCCCTATCCTGAAGTGCTGGCCGAAGGACGGAGGGCGGACGGTCACCTTCCCGGTCGTTCTCACGAAGGACCCCGAGACCGGGGAACCCCACACGGGGATCTACCGCCTGCAACAGTACGGGCCGGACACGCTCGGCATGCACTTCCAGGTCCACCGGGTGGGAGCGAACAACTACCGCAAGTGGGCCGCCCGAGGGGAGAAGATGCCCGTCGCCGCCGTGATCGGCGCGGACCCGGCCACGGTCTTCTCGGGGCTCGCCCCCGTTCCCGAGGGACTATCGAACTTCGTCTTTGCTGGGTTCCTGCGATCCGAGCCGGTCGAGCTCGCCCCGGCCCGCTCGGTCGACCTCGAGGTCCCGGCGAACGCCGAGGTCGTCCTCGAGGGGTACGTCGACCCCACCGAGCGCGCGGTGGAAGGTCCGTTCGGGGATCATACCGGGTACTACTCGGCCCCCGAGCCGTTCCCGGTCTTCCACGTCACCCGCGTGACCCATCGGAGCCGACCCGTCTACCTCGCGACCGTCACCGGGAGACCCCCGACGGAGGACGCCGTCCTCGGCAAGGCCGTCGAGCGGATCTTCCGACCGGTGATCCGTATGGTCCTCCCGGAGATCGTCGACATGAACCTCCCGATGGAGGGGCTGTTCATCAACGTCGGGATCGTCTCGATCCGCAAGTCCTATCCGGATCACCCCCGCAAGGTGATGCACGCCCTCTGGGGTCTCGGCCAGATGATGTTCGTTCGCTACCTGGTCGTGGTCGACGAGGACGTGGACGTGCACGACCTCTCGGAGGTCCTCTACCGAGTCGGCCTGCAGGCCGACCCGGAACGCGACTTCGAGCTCTCGCACGGCCCGGTCGACCAGCTGTCGATATCGAACCCCGTGCCGAACCTCGGGGCCAAGGTCGGCATCGACGCGACCCGCAAGCGACCCGAGGACGGGTTCCCACGACCCTGGCCCGAGGAGATCCGGTCGGACCCGGCGGCCGTCGCCGCTGCGGAGCGGACGATGCAGGACGACCCGGTCCTCGCCAGGCTCTTCGGCCGGCCGAAGCCGTGACGGCGGACGCCCCCCCGACCCCGAGTCCGGCCGGGACCCTTGGCCGGTTCCTCGAGATCCAGACCCTCGGCCTCAACCTCGCCTTCGCTCTCGCCTTCCTCCTCCTCGCCTCGAACGGGCGGCCTAGCCTCTGGACCCTCGTCTGGATCATCGTCGCCTTCGTCGCGGCGCGGAACGCCGGCCACTCCTTCAACCGCTGGACCGACCGACGGCTTGACGCGAGGAACCCGCGCACCCGGGATCGGGCCCTCGTGACCGGCCGCCTCTCCTCCGCGTTCGCGCTCGGCTTCTGCGCAGCGAACGCGGCGATCCTGGTCCTGGCCGCCTATCTCCTCAACCCTCTCGCCTTCGTGCTGGCGCCGGTCGCTCTCGTCCTGGTCCTCGGCTACAGTTACACGAAGAGGGTCACCTCGTTCACGACGGCGTTCCTCGGCCTCGTCCAGGCGGTCACGCCCGCGGCCGTCTACATCGCCGTCACGGGAACCCTGCCCGCGGTGGTCCTCCTCGCGGTCGGGGGTCTGCTCGCCTGGGGAACCGCCTTCGAGACGGTCCACAGCCTGGGGGACGTGGGGAGCGACCGCGCGCTCGGGCTCTTCTCCGTGCCGGTGCGATGGGGCGTCCCGGCGTCGGTGCGCCTCGTCCCGTTCCTGCACGCGACCGCCCTCGTCCTCCTCGCCGTCTTCGGGCTCGCGCTGCATCTCACGACGGCCTACTTCGTGGCCCTCCTTGCCATGGCGATCCTCGTCGCGCTCACCGACCGGGACCTCGCGAGGAACCCGTCGCAGGCGCGGGTACCGTTCGAGCGTCATTTTGCACTGAGCGCGCTCTACCTAGCGGGAGTGGCGTTCGCCGTATTCCTTCCGCTCGGACCGGCGTGGGTTTTCTAGGCCAAACCGTAGGTTATGGCCTAGGAACTAGCTCAATACCTTCTCCGGGGTCCGCTTCGTTCGATCGATATGCCCCAGGTCATGATCGGCCTCTCGGCTCGCGATTACCGGACGACCAACGAGGTGTGGCGCCTCGCGAAGCGCCACCTGAACCCGGCCGTGCGCCGCCGGATCGGCTGGAGGGGTCGCTCGTCGTTCCTGCGGCAGCTGATCCTGTACGGGTTCGAGAAGGCCAGTGCGGACCCCGCGGAGTTCCTGCGGGAGGTCCGGGACACCCACGACCCCCTGTTCGGTCGTCGGGGAAGGTCGGAAGGGGGCGCGGGCCGCCGTGAGGCGATGGTCGCGCAGTGGCAGGGGTTCTTCCCGAACCCGACCCCCGCCTCGCGCGGTCGGCGCAAGAGCTCGAAGTCCGAGGAATAGGCCGGCCGCGGTCGCCTTCGGCGGGAAGCGCGCAGATGCCCCGAACGGTGGAACGGCTCGAAGGACTTTCCCTGATCGGAGGGGCGACCCTGGGCCCCGTCTCGGTCGTCACGCCGGCTCTCCTCGAGAGCCGGGTCGAAGGAGAGATGGGCCCTGGCCTCTCGCTCCGTATCCTCCCCGCGCCGACAGGCAAGCGCGGTTTCGAGATCTCCGACTCGGTCGCACGGTTCAACCTCGAGACACCCATCCTGGCGCCCGAGGTCAGCGGTGAAGGCCCGGGAGTTTACCCGATCGGACCCGGGGCCTTTCTGCTCCACCCGCCCCTCGCAGCGGAGGCTGCGGCGGCCGCGCACCTGGAGCGACCGGAGCTGCTCGTGCTCGGCAACGCCCGTGCCCTGTGGGCCGACGGGTTGGCGTTCGTGCGTGCGATCCGTGACGTTCGTGCCCTCTTCGGGGCGTCTCCGCTGCTCTGGACCCCGCGCCTCGCGCTCCCGCACCGGATCCCGTTCCTGACCTACCTGGGGATCGACCTCGTCGACACCACCGAAGCCCACCTCGTGGCTGCCCAGGGCATCTTCCTCGACCCCGGCCTTGGCCCTCGCGCTCCGGCTCCCGTTCGTTCCGAACGGGCGTGCGACTGCTCCGCGTGCTCGACGGACCCGGCGGGCCCCCTTTCGACGCATGCCGTGACCGCCTGTCGCCGGGCGATGGCCGAGAGCGTCGCGGCCGCCCGGGGGGGGCGCCTCCGAGAGCTGGTCGAATCTCGGCTCGTGGCCGAGCCGGCGCTCGCCGAGATGCTCCGGTACGCCGACCGGGAGCTCGGAGGACTCCTCGAGGAACGGGCACCGGTCGCGTTCTCCGGGTCGCGCGACTACGTCCTCCTCGAGTCCCATCGACGGCCCGAGATGGCGCGGTTCCGCACCCGGCTCCGGGAACGGTACCGTCCTCCGCCCTCGAAGACGGTCCTCCTGCTGGTGCCGTGCTCGAAGACGAAACCGTACCGTCGCTCCCGCAGCCACCGTCGCTTCTGGGGGGCGCTCGAGGGGCTCTCCCCGCTCGAACGGGTCCACGTGGTCTCCGTCAGTTCCCCGATCGGCCTCGTTCCCCGTGAGCTCGAGGATTTTCCGCCGGCTCGCCACTACGACATCCCCGTCACCGGGGACTGGGAGGAGAGCGAGCGGGGGTTCGTCCGGGCCGCGCTCGCCCACCTGCGCACGAGCGGGAAGTACCGGTCCGTCGTCGTCCATCTCGACCCTCAGGAGTACTCGTTCCTGTCCGCCGACCTGCCGCCGTCCGACACCGTTCGATGGACCCTGACGGACGACCGTACGACCACGAACGAGGCGGTCGCCGCGCTGCGGTCGGCGGTCGGGCACGCTCTCGCGGGAGAGAGCCCGGTCCCGGGAGGCCCCCTCTCGGTCGTGCGCGAGGAGCTCGAGGCGGTGGCAGGTGTTCAGTTCGGACCCGAGGCCGCCCGTCGCCTGTTCGTTCCCCCGGTGCGCCTGAGCGGCCGGCCGTGGTTCCAGCGCGTGACGGACGGACGCGCGGACCTAGCTACCTGGCGGGAGGAACGCGGGTTGTTCCAACTTACCGTGGCGGGAGCGCGACGGCTTTGGCCTGACCCTCCGCTCGCGGTCGAGGTCGACCCGGGCGTCCCTCTCGAAGGGGACCTGTTCGTTCCGGGCGTCCGTCGCGCGGACGAACGCATCCGCACCGGTGACGCCGTGATCCTCGTGCGGGACGGTCGTCTCGCCGCGGTCGGTGAAGCGGCTCTTCCCGGTCGGCTGATGACCGAACTCGTCCGGGGACTAGCGGTCCGCGTCCGTCATCGTGAACACGCCACGACCGACAGTCCCATGACCGAGGAGCGGTCTCCTCCGGACGCAGGGCCGGTAGTCTAGCGGTGATGACGTCGCGCTTACAACGCGGAGATCGACGGTTCGAATCCGTCCCGGCCCACGGTTCTGTTCCCACGGTAGAGATGTCGGGTTCCCGCTCCGGGCCGGACCAGCTTGGACGCCCTAGCCCCGCCCGGTGGGGAGGCCACACGGCTGGGTCGACGGGAAGACGTCCCGCCCAACGAATGCGTTGACCCTGTGCCCTCGGCCGACCGGGGTAGAATCATATCCTCAGCATCTCTGAAGGGCGGCGATGGTCGGTTTGGCAACGGGATCCGCGGGACCGTGGATCCTCCGGGGCCGCCCCAGGTCGTTCCTCTGGGGCATGTTGCTCGGAGAGGTCACCATCGCGGCGATCGCGGCGTTCTTGTTCTACGACCTGGTCGGCCCGACCCTGAACTCGGCCCTCGGGACCGCGGTGCCCCTGGTCGCGTGGGGCGCTCTTGGAGGCGGTGTGTTCCTCGTTTCGGGAGTGAGCCTCACGGTCTGGATGTCCCATGCACTCGAGGAACCCACACAGGTCCGCGTGTCGAATGACGGAGTGGACTTCGTCTCGGGATTGCTCTCGAGCGACCGACCCCCACGCCACATCGATTGGTCATGGTTCGGTCCTGAGTGCCGAGCCGGCCGACCGGGATTCGTGATCATCTGGTTCGCGGAGCCGGCCCAACCATCGAGGACGCGCCGGCTCCTGCTCTCGGAGGCCCAGTTCCGCGCTCTACTATCCCATCCGAGTCACCCCGAGTCCTGGACAGACCAAGAGCTTCCGGGGCTCTCGCACGATTCTGCGCCGCCGTTGCCCTAGGTGCGATAGGCCACGCGGTCGAGGCCGCGCCGTCTCGACGCGAAGCCCGCCGTGGCTGCTTCCCTCGATTCGGCGGCGAGAAGGGCTTTAGACGCGTGCCCGCCTAAGAAGCCCGTGGGCAACCCTTCTTCGTCGTTCACGCGAGTCGAGGGAAGGTCCGCAGGGTCTTCGGTGATGGTCCAGGGAAGGGCAAGCGGGGCCGCACTCGCGATCCGCAACGCCCAGCTCTACCCATCTCCGGACGCGCCTCCGGTCGAACGGGGGACGGTCCTCGTCCAAGACGGTCGCATCGTCGCGATCGGAGAAGCAGTCCCCATCCCTCCGGACGCCCAGGTCATCCCGGGCGAGGGGCGGGTCGTCACCGCGGGCTTCTGGAACGCGCACGTGCACTTCACCGAGGCGAAGTGGAGGTCCACCGGGGGGAAGCCTCGGGACGTTCTCGAGGCGCAGCTCCGCGACATGCTCACGAGCCGAGGATTCACCACCGTCGTCGATGTAGGGTCGGACCTTCGAGCCACCTTGGCACTCCGTCGCAGAATCGAGTCCGGAGAACTGCTGGGCCCAACGATTTACACCGCGGGATCGGGCGTGTTCCCCCCGAGAGGGATCCCGTACTACCTTCGGGACAGCCTGCCCTTCTGGTTCCGTCCCTTCATGCCACAACCCTCGACCCCTCGGGCCGCGAAGCGGGTCGCCGAGCGGAATATCGCCCGCGGCGCCGACCTCCTCAAGCTGTTCACCGGGTCGTATGTCGCGCGAGGGAAGGTCGCGACGATGCCCGAGCCGATCGCGCGTGCAGCCGCCGACATCGCCCACGCGCGTGGTCATCTCGTGTACAGCCACCCTTCGAATCTTGAGGGGACGCGTATCGCGGTCCGGTCGGGCGTCGACGTCCTCGCCCATCCGCCGGACACGACCGAGGGGGTCGACGAACCGGTCCTTCGGGAGATGGTCGACCGCCGGATGGCGATGATCCCCACGCTCAAGATGTTCGCCGATACCGCGAGCTCGAGCCCCGACTACCTCAACCCGATCTATGATGTGGTCCACCGGTTCCATGCGCTCGGCGGCCAGCTACTCTTCGGCACGGACGTCGGCTACATGGCCGATTACGCGACGGAGGATGAGTTCCGAGCGCTCTCGCGCTCCGGTTTGGACGCGCGCGACGTTCTCAAGATGCTGACCACCTCACCGGCCGACCGATTCGGGGTCGGGAAGGACTCGGGACGGATCACCGTGGGCGCACGAGCCGACCTGGTGGTACTGGAGGGGGACCCGATGGCGGACCTGCTCGCGTTCGCGCGAGTCCGCGCGACCGTCCGCAAAGGCCGAGTGATCTACCTCAGCCCACAGACCTAGGTGCCGGCTCAGGTCATCCGGGCCCCCAGCGGGTAGCCGGCCAGGAGCAGGATGTCCCCGTGCCCTCGCCCGAGGTTGGGCGCGCCGACGGTCCGGGTGTCGATGAGCCGCAGTTCCTTGAAGGCCGGAGAGTGGAGCTCGCGGCCGTGAGGCCAGTCCCCCCGGTAGAGGAACTCTAGGTCCCAGTGGCTCCCGCTGTCAGGGTCGAGACGGGAGGGGTACGCCTCGGAGAAGACCTCGGGGCCCCGCAGCTCGAGGTGCTCGAGGCCGAGCTGTTCGTGCACGACACGTTCGGCCGCCGACCGGGGGCTCTCGAACTCGACCAGGTGGCAGGCGGGCAGCACCCAATGCTCCTGGAGGGACTCGAGGGACGCGGGCTCGAGGTTCCCCACTTCCGACCACGGGGCGGAGGGGGAGGGACGGCCCAGGACGACCAGGTTCGGGTTCTTCGGGTCGCCGACCAGGACGAAAACGGAGAGACAGAGCCCCCCGCGGGGGACCACCCACATCCGGCGGCCGGCGACCTCGCCCTCCGCGGGACGGTAGCGCGCGAACCGACGGGGAGAGGTCGCCGTCACGCGTCGGGGGAATGCTCCCCCCTCTTATGGAGGTTCGTTCCGGCCCGGGTCTGCCGAGAAGAACGCTACCGACCCAGACGTGCCGGGATCGCGGACCGGTCCGTCCCGCGACCTCCAGCCGCGGTCGACTTCCGCGAAATACCATAGCTATGGAAGTAACTATAGTCTAAATTGGAACTCTATATATGGGCTGGGCTACTTAGTCGACCCGATGAAGACCAAGAACCCCGATGGGGACGGTGTGGGAGCGGGTGGGGGGATCTCCGCCTCCCCGACAAGACCGCCCTCTCCTCCGGAACGCGCCGACCCGATTTCCCCCGTCCGTATCGCTCGCATCCCGCGGAACGTGGCGCCGCCCGCCATCGAGGCGTTCGAAGGAGCGACGCTCGACGTCGGTCGTGGAGAACCGTCCGAGCACCTGTTCCGCCGTCTTCTCGGGGCCTATCTTGCCGGAGCCCGCGAGTTCGTGGTGCGCGAGCGCCCGAACATTCGACCGAGCACCCGCGAGGTCGTCCGAACGTTCTGCCGACGGACCCGCCAACCCGAGATCATCTCGGACGAGCTAGGGGTCCTCCACCTGCGCGACCTCGCGTTCGAGAGCCCGATCCCTCTCGACCAGCGCATCGCTCGGATGGGACGGCTCGTGGTCGAGTTCCACCGCGAAGCCGTCGAGAGCTGGTCTCACCTTCCGTTCTTGGATGAGGGCTACTGGGAGCACCGCGATGACGAAATCGACCGGGACGCCTGGTACGTCGAGCGGGTCGCCGCGATCCGCCTCGGGGTGGGGGGCCCGGGGTCCGAGTGGCTCGGTCTTTGGACGACCGCTCGAAGCCTCGAGCGTATCGCGGACCACGCGGTGGTCCTGGGGGAGGTCGGTCGACGACTGGTCGACCTGCCGAGCGGGACCGGCCCCGCGACCTCGCTGCGGCAGTTCCACCGGCAAGCGATGGAGCACCTCGAAGGCGTCCTGGAAGCGACGGTGGGAGCTGCCGCTAACGACCTTCTCGACCTCGGGGAAGCCCTCCAGACGTCGGGCCGAGCCCTCTCCGACCGGCTCCTTCCGGCCGTAGGGGACGGCACGATGCCCCCGGCGACCGCGGCCGCCGTTACGCGCATCCTCGAATCGATCGGCCGCACGGTCGCCTACGCTCAGGACATCGCCCAGGTCACGCTCGACCGGTGGGCGCCGAGGACCACGACCGAGGAAAGGACGCCCGGACGGCGGGGAACCGTATATCCGGCGCTATCTCCATAGCAGGCGGAGAGATTTTCTACCTCGACGCCTGCACTTTGGCCCGCTCCGGACCCGTGGCACGCAAGCAGACCCATACCAACAGCATCCGCGTCGTCGCCGTACGCCACGGACCGGCCGAGGTCCGGGACCCCGCGCGCTGGCCCGACGATGACCTTCGTCCCCTGACCCGGAAGGGGGAGACCGAGACCCGACGCGCGGCCCGGGGTCTGGCCAATGTCGTTCGGTCCGCCGACCGGCTCGCGACCAGCTCGGCCGACCGAGCGATCCGCACGGCCGAGCTGATCAGTCGGGAGCTGGCCAAAGCGCCCTCGCCGGAGACGTGGGAGGAGCTTGCCCCGGGCAACATTGCGACTCCGATCTTCGACCGTATCCGACGTTCCGCGCGGCCGCGCGAGACCGTCGTTCTGGTCGGCCACGAGCCGACCCTCGCGGAGTTCGTGGGGGAGGCGCTGACGGGCGAGGGGCTGTCCGTCGTCCGATTGACGAAGGGCGGCGCGGTCTGCCTCGAGTTCTCGAACACGGTCCGCCCGGGAGCGGGCCGCCTCGTCTGGCTGCTTACGCGGAAGCAGCTCGCCGCCGAACGCGACTGACCGCCCGGGATGGCCTTCGGGGCGGGCGGCGCGGGGTGACGAACCGGGCTCCGTAGAGCGGGGCTACCAGCCGTTGGACATCCTCGTGGACTTGTTCGGGCATGCGGTTCGCGTCGACGTACTCGAACCCGTACTCCGTCGCCATCCAGTCGAACTCCTTCGAGAGGAGGTCCTGGTAGAGGAAGAAGCTCTCGAAGAGGTCCCGGGAGAGGCACAGGTCCATCCCCGACTCCCAGTAGTCGAGGGAGCCGTACTTCCCGATCGACCGGTGCAGCAGGATCTCGGGCCGCGCGCGCAGGAAGATGATGAGGTCGGGGCGTACCGCGAACCCGTAGAGGTGACGGGCGTACTCGCGGGAGGCGCCGCGGACGATCGCCCGCGCCATCAGGGTGTAGATGTACCGGTCGGCGAGGACCGTGCTGCCCGCTGCGAGCGCCGGGACGATCTTGTTCTCGAGCTGGTCGGCGAAGTCCGCGGCGTAGAGAAGGGCCATCGTCGTGGCCGCCAGGGTATGGCCTTGCTTCGCCCGGTCGATCTCCTCGCTCACGAGGTCGGAGCGACGAAGCCCCGTGTCGACGACGGCGTGACCTTCGACCTCGAGCCACTCCCGCAGCATCGTGACCTCGGTCGTCCGGCCCGAGCCGTCGGCCCCTTCCACGACGATGAGCTTCCCGACGAGCGCCTCTTCGGGCATCCGGGGAAGCCGGGTCCCGTACGTCCTATCGGTCATGCGTCAGTCGCTCCACCGTCGGGAACTTCACGAGCAGCGGCTTGAGGTCGGCCCTCAGCTCGGCCTGGATCTCCTCGACCGGGCGGGTCGCGTCGACGACCCGGAAGCCGTCGACGGTCGAGAGGCGGTCGTATTCGCGCTTGAGGCGGCCCTGGAACCGGGTGTAGCTCTCGACGAGGTCCTCGGAGAGCCCGAGGTCCATGCCGGCCTCGTAGTAGTTCATCTTGAGCCGGGAGGCGAGCTTGCGCCGGAGCGTGACCGCGACCGGTACGCGGAAGTAGAAGACCCGGTCCGGCCGGGGCGCAAACGAGTAGATCGTCCGGACCCAGTCGGGGTCGCAGCCGCGGCCGGCGTCCCGGACGAACGCGGTGTACGCGTAGCGGTCGCAGACGACGAGGTACCCCGCTCGCAATGGGGGCAGGATCTTCCGCTCGAAGCGGTCCGCGAAGTCGACCGCGTGCAGGAGCGAGAAGGTAGTGGGCGTGAGCAGGCCCTTCTTCTTGCCGCGGCGGATGGTGCTCGAGACGAGCTCCGACGAGTTCCACTCCGTGAAGAAGACGCGGTACCCTTTCGACTGGAGCCACTTCCCGAGGAGGGCGGCCTGGGTCGACTTGCCGCTGCCATCGAGACCTTCGAAGACGAGCAACCGGCCGGGGTAGCCGTGGTTCGGGGACGGGGACTCAGGCATCGCGATACCGCACCTCGAGCTCGAAGACGCGTTCCATCACCTTTCGGACCTTCTCTGCCCAGCGGGGGGAGAGGGTCGTATCCCGCGCAGAAGAAAAGCTCACCCCGAGCGCTTTCCCGTCCGCGACGAGGGAGAACTTGGGTCGAACCGGAGCGAGGAGTTCGGCGACGCCCAAGATTGCGCCGAGACGGACCGCGCTCTCGAGGTCGGGTGGGCCAATGATCGGAAGGAACCCTCGCTTCCATTCGGAGGGGACCGCGTTCTTCCCCTCGTGCAGGTAGGCGGCCATCGCGGCGAGCAGCACCTCGCGCTGGTCGAGGCCCCAGATGGGGTAGTTCTGGATCAGGTAGGAGGAATGCCGGGCGTGGTTCCACAGGTCGATCGCGACCCCGGCGTCGTGCATCCAGGCGGCCACCCGGAGGGCCAACACCTCGCTCCGACCCCCATCGAACCGGTCCGCCAGGACTCCGAAGAGGGCGATGGCGGTGTCGGCGACCTCTTGGCCGTGCTCGAGGTCAAAGGAGAACGACTCCGACGCGGCGGCGATCGAACGCTGGGCGAGGGCCTCCGCGGGAGCGGGGAGCTTCGTCCCCAGTGATTCGAGGGCGATCCCCTCCCGGATTCCCGTTCCGGAGACGATAATCCCCTCGGCCTTCACGGCCCGGAGAAGCTCGCTAAAGACGGTAATGCCCGCGAGCACGACATCCGCTCGGTCCCCCCCAATCCCGGTCACCGCCCGGCGACGAGCGGCGGGCATCTCGCCGAGAAGCTCCTCCAACGCCTCGATGTCGTTCTCGTAGAGCAAGTATCCGTGGACCCGGCGTACCGGGTAATCCCGGAACTCGATCGATGCGCGGGCGAGCGACCGGACCGTGCCGCCAATGCCGAAGATGCGGTACGGTCCACCCCCGAACGCTTCGAGGACCGAGGAGAGCGTTCCTCGCACGTGCTCGCGCAGCGCGTCGTACTCTCGTCGTTTGGGTGGGTCGTGGTCGAAGAACCGCTGCGAGAGCCGTAGGACGCCGAGCGGCAGGCTGACGGAGTTGCGGAGCGCGCCTTCTCGGACCTCGACCAACTGGAGCGAGCCGCCGCCCAAGTCGCAGACAAGGTCGTTCGAGAGCTCCCAGGCGCTCGCGATCCCGAGGTAGGCGTACCGAGCCTCCTCGGTCCCCGAGAGGGTTCGCAGCGACACTCCGGTCGACCGCGCCACGTCCCGGACGAACTCCGGCCCGTTGGGCGCATCCCGTACGGCGCTGGTGGCCACCGCGAGGGTCTTCGGAATCTTGAGCGAGCGGACGGCACGGGCGAACCGACGGACGGTGGCGACCCCCCGGACCATCGCTTCGGGGGAGAGGCTTCCATCCGACCCCGTTCCCAGCCCGAGACGGGGCGCGTCCTTGGTCTGATAGAGCGCTCGAACGGTCCCGGCGCTCGAAGTATCGAAGACAACAAACCGGGCCGTGTTCGACCCGATGTCCATCACTCCGATCGCGGAAGCGGTCCGCTTGGAAAGCCCCTCCCGCTCGAGCTCCGCGAGCCGGGGAGGGTGCATGTCCCCCGAGAACCGCCCGTCTCTAATAGGACTCGGGTGAAATCCGTCGGACGGAGCGTTCCCTCCGAATGGTTTACGTGGGGGGCTGGGTCTGCCCCTCGAGGGAGTTCCGATGGCCGGGCCGAAAGGAGGCTACCCGGTGCGAACCGAACGCGTCGCTCGCGAAATCGCCGGGATCCTCGAAGAGGCGACGAAGGCGGTCGACCACGTGGTCGCCTCGGCCCACCCCACGCCCGAAAGCCTCCATCGCCTCCATCGGCAGATGCGGCGGCTGCGGACGGGGCTCGCCCTGTGGGAAGCCCTGCTCCCGAGCGCGGAACGTGACCTCCTTCACCCGCTCGACGTGCGGATCAAGCGGCTCTCGCGCCTTGTCGGTAGGATCCGGGACCGCGACATCTCCCTCTCCCTCCTCCAGCGGTACAACAAGAGGCGCACGCGGCGCCGCGACCTCCTGCGGCTCGCGCGCTATCGAATCCGGGTCCAGGACGACGCGCGCACCGGCCGTGAACTCTTGCGGGCGTTCCTCCGCTCCGAGCGGCAGGCGCGCTTGCTGGATGACGTGGGAGAGAGGCTGCGCAGCCTGCCCCGCTCCGGGTCGTTTGGCGATGCTCGCCGGGCCGTCACGCTCGCCCATGCTCGCACTCACGAGAACCTGAGAAGGGCCCACCGTAAGGCCCTCCATCGCCCATCGATGGAGCGGCTGCACCGGCTCCGGATCCGTATTCGCCGCGCGCGACAGTTCACCGACCTCGCCGTCGCGCTCGACCCTCGGCACGAACGGGCGTTCTCGAGCTCGTGGGCACGCCTTCAGAAGGACCTCGGCGACCTCCACGACCTCGACCTGGTCCTCGCGGGGCTGGACGACGAGGTTCGCGAGACCGCGTGGGCCGCCGAGCTCCGAAGGGAACGACGCCAGCTCCGGCGGGAGGTCCTGAAGGCGCTCCAGTCCCCGGTGCAGATTCCCGGAATAGTCAGACCGCCCCGGCCGAAGACCCGGTGACTTCGCCTCGTTCCGTTAATACCCTGCTACGGCCTCCCGAGCCCGTGTCGACCCCGGACGAGACCGAGCTCACCGGGGCCGTGCGCGATGTACTGGGAGAGACCGGAGCGATCGGCGCGACCGCGCGACAGATCGCCACGCGCTTGGACGACCGCCCGGACCGCGTCGCCCAGGTCCTGGACCGGCTTCGAGACCGGGGGGACGTCCTGCGGATGGGGCGGGGGCTCTTCGTCCTTCGGGACTTCGAACACCTGAGCGACCGCGAGGACTTTGTCGACCCCGCGGCGTTCGTAGAACGGTTCGAACGGGAGAGCGGGGTGACCCTGGGACGGTACGCCGGACCGATCACGTTCCGTTCGAACGAGGCTCTCCCGGTCCATCGCTGGTGGCCGTACGTCCAGGGGTACTCCGCGGAGTTCGTGGCCGGCGTCCTCGCGGCCGCCGAGCTTCCGCGCGGAGCCACCGTGCTCGACCCGTTCGCGGGCAGCGGCACGACCCTCGTGGAAGCGCGCCGGTCCGGGGCCCGGGCCCTCGGCACGGAGCTCCTCGCTCCCGCCGTCCTCGCCGCCCGTGTGAAGACGAACTTCGAGCTCGACCCGCGCGCCCTCGTCCACGGTGCGGACCGGGTCCTCCGACGAGCCGAACGAAAGAGCGTGGGGGCGCTCCCGTTCCTTCGGGAAACGCGGCGTCAGTTCGCCCCGGAGGCCCTTCGCGACCTTACCCGTCTAAGGGACGCGCTGCCCCCGGAAGGGCGTGCGCTCGACGACGCGCTCCGACTTGCGTTCGGCCGCATCCTGATCCCCTCGAGCCGTCTCCACCGGTCACCGTGCCTCGGTTACGGGAAGCGGGCCGCGGATGCCGCGGTCGTCCCCTTCGAGCGGTTCCGTAGCGCGGCACGCGAGATGGCGGCCGACCTTCGGGACCTCGCTGCGGACCGCTCGCACTGGGGTCCTCCCTCTGAGGTCGTGCTCCGGGACGCTCGCACCGGAGGCTGGCCCTCCCGCTCGGTCGACCTCGCCGTCACGAGCCCACCGTACGTGAACGGCATGGACTACGTGATGAACTACAAGGTCGACCTCGCCTGGCTCGGCTATGCGCGCTCCTACGCCGACCTCGTGGCCCTGCGCCGGGCCCAGGTGGCGTGCGACAACCTTCCGCGTCGAGAGACCGCCCCCTACCTTGACACGAGCGCGGTCGCCGACGCTTGGCTCGCGGAGATCCTGCCCCGAATCCGAGAGAACCTGGCGCGTAAGGGGACGTACCGCCGCGACGACATGCACGCGGTCGTCCACCGGTACTTTGCCGACCTAAGGCCCGTGCTCGCCGGGGTCTATCGCGCCCTCGTGCCGGGAGGCCGGTTCGTCGTCGTGGTTGGGGACTCGCTCCTCGCAGGGGCCTACGTTCCGGGCGACCTCCTCCTTGCCCGACTCGGTGCGTCCGAGGGCTTCCGGATCGTCTCGGTCGAGGTAGCCCGCCGCCGGCGCAGTGGCCAGCGGCGGAGCTTCGAGCTGAGGGAGTCGATCGTCACCCTCGAACGGCCCAAGGCCGCTCGCTGAGCAGCGCTAGGTTATTCGGTCGGAGAGGTCCTACCCTCCTTCGATGTTCTGCCCCGTCTGCGGCCGGGCCATGAGCGGTCCGCCCGCCGCGAACGTTCCGTTCCCGATGTTCGTCTGTGGCCACGATGGCGTGGTCTACGACCACAAACGCGACTCTTGGCATGGTCTCCCCGAGGTACGAGAGAAGCTCTGCTGCCCCATCTGTGGAGGCTCGATGGAGGTCGAGCCGAAGGATTCCCCGGCCCGGGTGTTCTTCTGCTTCCAATGCGGGACGACGTTCGATAAGGAACAGGGCGCCTGGTACGGTCTCGCCTACCACCTCGCCCCCTGACGGCCGGCGCCGACCCTACCGCTCGAGGCAAACGCTTAACGTATCGGGGCGCGCGTTCGCTCCTCAGCCACGGAGGGGAGATGCCACCCCCAGGGTCCCAGCCGAAGTTCTTGGAGCCACTGCTCGGGGTCGTGTTCGACCTCGACGGGACGCTCGTTCTCTCGCATCACGACTTCGGCAGGATGCGCTCGGAGGTGATCCGCATCGCGGAGCACTACGGCATCACGCCCGGACACCTCTCGGTGCAGGAACCGATCCATCGGATCGTCGAGGCCGCGCGCGAGGAGCTCCGGAACACGGGCGCGGCGGACAGCATCCTCTACCGGTTCGAGGCCGACTACCAGCGAGCCATCGACGCGATCGAGCTCGAGGCGCTGCCGAGAACGATCCCCCGACCGGGCGCCCCCGAGCTGCTGAAGATCCTCTCCCTACGAGGGTTCCGGATCGGGCTCCTCACCCGAAGCTCGGAGACCTTCGCACGGCAGGCGCTCCTCCGCACGCAGCTTGCCCCGTTCTTCAGCTACCTGAGGAGCCGAAGCGCCGCGGGACCGACGAAGCCGTCGCCCGAGGCGCTCCTCATGCTCCTCAAGGAGATGGGGGTGCCGATCGACCGTGCCCTCTTCGTCGGGGACCACCTCCTCGACGCCGAGTGCGCCCGGGCCGCGGGCGTTCGCTTCTACGCGGTCATGCCCGACCCAAGCGAGGCCGCGGCCTCCCACTCGGCCATGACCGAGGACCGATTCCTGGCTGCGGGGGCGTCCGCGATCGCCAAGGACCTTCCGGAGCTGGCCCACCACCTCACCATCGCGACGCCCCCTCCCCTCGGGGGGTAAGGAAGACCGAACGACCTACAGGTACGACGCCCAGGCGTGGATGACGGCCCGCTCCGCGGTCGCCCATGCCTCGGGGATCTGGTTCCAGCCGTTCCGTTGGTCGCCGACGCAGTAGAGGCCGGGGATCGGTTCACCGGTCGCGTCCGCGATCGCGCGACAGTCGTCGTCGGTGACGACGTACCCGTCGGCGTCGAACCGGCACCCGAGCGACCTCGGGATGGTATCGTGCATGTCGTACCAGCCGAGGCCGCTGAACCCACGGTCGTACGTGCGGCGGCTCCCGTCGGCGAACCGGACCTCGAAGAGCTTCTCGCGGATCCCGTCGAACCCGATCATCTCGGTCGTGACGGAGGGAATCCCGTGGTCTCGGAGGGCGGCCGCGAGGGTGGAGCGGTCGGGCTCGGGCACCCCGTCCAAGAGGGGGCGGCCGTGCGTGAGGAGCTCGACCGATTTCGGTCGGAAGTGGAGGATGTCGAGCGCGGTGCGGGCCGCGAACACATCGTGGCCGAGCACCGCCACGGACTTCCCGACGAGGTCGTGCCCGTCGCAGATGAGGCAGAAGTCGACGAGCGCCTGATTCGCCCATGGAAAGATCGTGTCGATCTTCCCTCCGATGACCGGCATCCGGTCCACGACGCCCATCGCGAGGACGACAACCCGGCCGTGGGCGACCTGGGTCTGCTTCAGCCAGTCGAACGAGACCGCGAACCCCTCCTCGGCTCTCTTCACAGCGGTCACGGTGGCCGGCGTGAAGTAGCCCACCTTGTCGTCGAGCTTGCGGACGGCCGCGATCTGTAGGTCCAAGAGGCGGTGCCCCGACACCCCGTCGGGGAAGCCGGGGATGTTGACCATGTGGGGGGCGTAGTACGAACGGGAGTACTTCGGTCCCCGGTCGAGCAACGCGACCGAGTGCTGGAGGAGCGCCGCCTTGACCGTCGCCTGGAGGCCCGCGTGGCCGCCCCCGACCACGATGAGGTCGTAGCGGTCCTTAAGGCGCGGGAACCCCGGCATCGCGCCCGAGCAACCGGCGGGGGGATTTGATGCCTCGCCGGGCGCACGAAGGCGGGTCGGCGTGATTTCGACGTCGAGCCGACGGCAAGAGTTAAGGCCAAATCGCTTCCTCGGGGCCGTTCGGGTTGCCAACGCCCGTGCCGATCCACCCCGGAACCGCCGGCCTCCGGGGGACGCTTTTTCTCGAGGACGGCACACGTTTCGAGGGGGAAGGGTTCGGCGCGCCTACCCGACACGTCGGCGAGGTCGTCTTCACCACCGGGATGGTGGGGTATCCCGAGTCGCTCACCGACCCGTCGTTCCGGGGACAGGTCCTGACGTTCACCTACCCGCTGATCGGCAACTACGGGGTCCCGCGGAGCGACCGACCCGATGGCTGGGGCCTGCCGGTGCTCGAAAGCGAGGAGGTCCAGGTCCGTGGCGTGGTCGTGCGGGGGATGGCGACCCCGAGCCACTGGTCGAGCCACCGCTCCCTCGACGCGTGGCTCGCCGACGAGGGCGTCCCGGGGGTCCGGGGCGTCGACACCCGACGCCTCACCCAGCATCTACGCTCGGGCGGCGTCCTCCGGGGGGTCGTTCACGTCGGGGAGCCCGACGACGTCCCGAGCGACGACGAGCTCCGCCGGGCGCTCGCGAACGCCCCCCGCTACGCGGAGGAGAACTACATGGCGGCCGTCGCCCCGAAACGGCCGAAGCTTCTCGGCCCCCCAAGGGGACCGCTCGTGGCCGTCCTCGACTGCGGCGTGAAGGCGAGCATCCTGCGGGCGTTGCTCGGTCGGGGGGTGAGCGTCCTTCGCCTGCCCTTCGATGCCACGGTCCCGGCGAAGTGGGAGGGACGATCGGTCGCGGGGCTGGTCGTCGGGAACGGGCCGGGGGACCCGGCCGAGCTCGCGACGACCGTCGCCGAGCTCCGCCGTCCGTCGACCCGTGCGCTCCCCACTCTCGGGATCTGCCTCGGCCACCAGCTCCTCGCGCTCTCCCGCGGCGCCACGACGTTCAAGCTCAAGTACGGTCACCGCGGGCAGAACAAGACGCTCGGCTTCGCGGACGGCCGCGCCCTCATCGTGAGCGAGAACCACGGCTACGCGGTCGACGCGCATTCGCTCCGCGGCACCGGCCTCGACCTCTGGGCGACCAACCCCGACGACGGGACGCTCGAAGGGTTCCGGGACCGCTCCGGTCGCGTGCTCGCGCTCCAGGGACACCCTGAGGGCCACCCCGGTCCCCAGGAGGCCGGCTTCGTCTTCGACCGCTTCGTGGGGAAGGTGAAGCGGCGCGCATGATGGTCCGTCTCCCCTCCAAGGTCGTTCTGCTCGGGAGCGGGGCGCTCAAGATCGGTGAGGCCGGCGAGTTCGACTACTCCGGCAGCCAGTGCTTGAAGGCCCTCTACGAGGAAGGGGTCTACGCGGTCGTCATCAACCCGAACATCGCGACCCTCCAGACGGACCCTCCGAAACGCGGCCGGGTCTACTTCCAGCCCGTCACGCCCGAGTTCGTGGCGCCGATCCTCGAGGCCGAGCGGCCCGACGGGATCCTGCTTTCGTTCGGGGGCCAGACCGCGCTCAACTGCGGTGTCGAGCTCTCCAAACGTGGGGTCCTCCGACGCACCGGAGCCAAGGTCCTCGGGACCCCCCTTTCGGGGATCCGTGCGACCGAGGACCGCGCGAAGTTCGTGACAACGATGACGAAGGCGCGGGTCCCGACCCTGCCGAGCCGGGCGGTCTACTCCTACGCGGAGGCGCTCGAGGCCGCGGAGGCGCTCGGGTTTCCGGTCATGGTCCGGGTCGCGTTCACGCTCGGCGGTCGGGGAGGAGGGGTCGCCCGAACGAAGGAGGAGCTCCACGACGTCGTCGCCCGCGGGCTGCGGGCGAGCCCGGTCGGGCAGCTCCTCCTCGAGCGGTACGTCGGCGAGTTCAAGCAGCTCGAGTACGAGGTCGTCCGCGACGCTCGGGGGAACGCCCTCACGGTCTGCAACATGGAGAACGTCCTCGGGATGCGCGTCCACACCGGGGACAACGTCGTCGTCGCGCCCAGCCAGACGCTCACCGACTTCGAGTACCAGATGCTCCGCCAGGCCGCGCTGCGGGCGGCCCAGGCGTGCGGCATCGTCGGCGAATGCAACATCCAGTTCTGCCTCGACCCCGAAAGCGAGGAATACTACGCGATCGAGGTGAACGCCCGCCTCTCCCGCTCGAGCGCGCTCGCGAGCAAGGCGACCGGCTACCCGCTCGCCTACGTCGCCGCGAAGCTCGCTCTCGGCTACACGCTCCCCGAGCTCAAGAACCGGATCACCGGGGTGACCAGCGCGGCGTTCGAACCGGCCCTCGACTACGTGGTCGTGAAGCTGCCGCGCTGGGACCTCGACAAGTTCGAACGCGCCGACCGTCGGCTCGGTCCCGCGATGAAGTCGGTCGGGGAGGTGATGGGAATCGGCGCGTCGTTCCCCGAGGCGATCTCGAAGGCGGTCCGCATGGGGGACCCGCGGGCGGACCTCCTGCCTCCGGTGGAGCCGCGGCCCCGTGCGGAGATCCGGCCGGACCTCGCGACCCCGACACCCGAGATCCTCTTCCGCGTCCTCGAGGCGCTTCGCGCAGGGATCAGCGCGAAGGAGGTGAGCCAGCTCTCCTCGATCGACCGCTGGTTCGTCGAGGCTCTCGCCGAGATCGAATCGGTCGACCGTGCGATTGCGGAGGCCGGGGGTCCTGGGCTCTCGCCCTCGCTCCTGCGTCGGGCGAAGGAGCTGGGTCTCTCCGACCGGGCGGTCGCCCGCATCGCGCGGCTGGACGAGGAGGAGGTCCGTCGCCGACGGCTCGCGGCGGGGGTCCGGCCGCGCATCCGGATGATCGACACGCTCGCGGGGGAATGGCCCTCCCGGACCAACTACCTCTACCTCACCTACCGGGCCGACGCGGACGACGTCGCCCCGATGCCGAGCGGCTCCGTGCTCGTCGTCGGCGCGGGCCCGTACCGGATCGGCTCGAGCGTGGAGTTCGACTGGTCGACCATGAACCTCGTGGACGGTCTGCAGGCCGAGGGAGTTCCCGGCGTGGCGGTCCTGAACTCGAACCCCGAGACCGTATCGACCGACTACGACCGCTCGGACCGGCTCTACTTCGAGGAGATCACGCTGGAGCGGGTCCGGGACATCTTCGACTTCGAGTCGTTCGGCGGGGTCGTCACCTGCGTCGGGAGCCAGCTCGCCCAGAACCTGACCCCGCTCCTCCACGCGTGCGGGGTCCCGATCCTCGGGACCGCGTCCGAGTCGATCGACACCGCCGAGGACCGTGCCCGTTTCGCCCGTCTGCTCGAGCGGCTCGCGATCCCGCAACCGGCCTGGCGCGCGTTCACGACCATCGAGGAGGCGAGCGCGTTCGCCGACGAGGTCGAGTACCCGGTCCTCGTCCGACCGTCGTACGTCCTCAGCGGGCAGGCGATGCGGGTCATCGCCGGCCGGAACGACCTCGGCCGCTTCCTCTCCGAAGCGGCGCGTGTGTCACCCGAGCATCCGGTCGTGATCACGAAGTTCGTCGAGGGGGCCGACGAGGTCGAGCTCGACGGGGTCTCGGACGGAAAGCGAGTGCTCGTTGCGGGGATCCTGGAGCACGTTGAGCGGGCCGGGGTCCACTCGGGGGATGCGATCTTCTGCCTTCCCCCCCGCCACACCTCGCCCGAGGTCCAGGGCCAGCTCCTGCGCGCCGCGGGCGAGCTCGCCCGCCGGCTGAACATCCGCGGCCCGTTCAACGTGCAGTTCCTCGTGAAGGACCAGGCGTTCCAGGTGATCGAGCTCAACCTCCGGGCGAGCCGTTCGTTACCGTTCCTCGCGAAGGCGACCGGCGTGCCCCTCCTTCGCGAGGCGGCGCGGGCGATGCTCGGGAGACCCCTATCGCGGGAGGGGGTCGCCCCGCTACCGCCGGGCCGCTGGGGCGTGAAGGTCCCCCAGTTCTCCTTCCTCCAGCTCTCCGGCTCCGACCCGCTCCTCGGCGTAGAGATGCAGTCGACCGGCGAGGTCGCCTGCTTCGGACCGACCTTCTCGGACGCCCTCGTAAAGGCCCTCGTGGCGACCGGCGTGAAGCTCGTCCCGCGGCGCGGGACCGCGTTCCTCTCGGTCGGAGGGCCGGCCCTCAAGGAGCAGCTCCTGCCGATCGCCGAGCGGCTTCGTTCCCTGAGCCTCGAGGTCACCGCGACGGAGGACACGCAGGCGTTCCTCACCGAGCGGGGGGTCCGCGGGGTCCGGGTCCTGCACAAGGTGTCGGAACCCGACCGGCACCCGAACGTCCTCGAGGTCCTCGACCGGGGCGGGATCGACCTCCTCCTCGACGTTCCGCTCTCGCTCGCCCAGGAGAAGTTCGAGCGGATGCTCGAGGACGAGTACGTCCTGCGACGTCGGGCGGTCGAGCTCGGGATCCCGCTGTTCACGAGCCTCGAGGCGTTCGCCGCGTACGTCGAGGGGGTCGCGTGGCTCGAGGAGCATCCCCTCACGGGGGAGGCGCTCTACGGGACCCCGGAACCGGGAACGAAGACGGGGGAACGACCCCCGGGGGCCTACGTCGTACCTCGACGAAGACGCGTTCGACCGCGGCGCGCGCGCTGAAGCCCCGGGCCGACGAACTAGAGCGGGAACTTCGTCAGCGAGTACTCGGGGATGATCGTCGAGGTGTCGATGACCTCGGGGATGCCCCGGATCCGCTCGGTCACGAAGTCGAGGACACGCCGCTTGTTCGCCGCGCTCGGCTCGAAGTCGAGCACGACCAGGATGTCCCAGTCGCCCGTAAGGAAGTGGAGCTCCTTGACCTCGTGGAGGGTCTCGAGGAGGCGCTTGATCTTGTCGAGGTCGCCGCCGCGGACCTTGAGGTAGGAGAACGCCCGGACGCTCTTGAGGTCGGCCGGCATGATCGCCGCCAGCTCGTCCTCCGTGAACGCCTCGATCCCTTCCAAGCGACGTCCGAGAGGCGAGATCAGGACCGGGAACTTCTGGACGCCGCGGAGGTGTTCGGCCACCAGGCGCTCGATCCGACCGACCTTTTCGATGTCGATCACCCTTAGATGGTAGCCCCGCTGGGCCGCGACCTCCTCCACCAGCGCCTGGCAGCGAGCCTGGTCATCCGAGAGGAAGAAGACCGCTTCGCCGACCGCGTCGCCGGCGGACGAGGAGGCCGAGCTCGAAGCCCCCATCCCGCTCAGGGCCGCTTCCTGGCTCTGGGCGGCCGTCGGGCGGAAGAAGGTCGTGACCGCTTTCTTCGATTGGACGTAGAGCGTCAGTTCGTGGAGATCTTCGGGCATGGCTGTCGAGGCAAGAACGGGCGGGCCTATTTAATCAAACCCCGCGAGGGGCCCCCGCCCGGAAGGGCGGGGGAAAGGGTTCGCTCGAATCCGGCCGAAGCCGGGCGTCGGGCCTAGTAGCGCTTGTAGGAGTCGGAGCGCTCGCGCCCTCCGCCCCCGCCGCCGCCACCACTGCCGCCGCCGCCGCCACCATAGCGGCCGCCGCCGTATCCGCCACCGCCGCCGCCACCGCCACCGCGGTCACGGTAGCCACCGCCGCCTCCGCCGAAGGACCGGCGCTCGCTCTCGAACTCTTGCTGGCTCATGTCGAGCGTCTGGTTGACCTCGGGGATCGCCTCGGTCGACTTCGACAGGTTCCCGTACCGGCCCACGTTCAGGCGCATGTGGCCGCGCACGAGGG